>Ga0247610_10002707_pt1 | contig 20154 bp, 13 predicted proteins | sample 174DNAGHGhighgp2_FD_193483 | JGI IMG/M metagenome (GOLD analysis project Ga0247610, IMG submission 193483) | Sheep rumen microbial communities from Palmerston North, Manawatu-Wanganui, New Zealand - 1742 DNA GHGhigh gp2 | ecosystem: Host-associated > Mammals > Digestive system > Stomach > Rumen...
TCAAAACTACTCTACTTTACAAGCTGCTACCGATACCAATGCTATCGGTTGGGCCGGTGACACACCGTGCTACAAATGCACTTACTCTTGTAAAGCTGATTATTACACATCAAAACCGCTCTGCGAGTCCGATAATCCAGGCTACACCTGTACCGATACCACTGAAAACGGCATCACCTGTTGGGCTCCGGGAACAGCCAGTAGCTGTCCGACCGGTTATAGCACAAGCTACCAAAGTGTTGCCGACTGTGGTACCTTAAATTTAGGTTCTAACAGCTGGAATTATACTTCATCAGGCACATCTGGTGGTAAGCTCTGCGGTATGTGTACACCTAAAGCTTGTCCGACCGGATATGACACTCAATACAGCGACCTGTCAAAATGTAATCGTAATTATAATTACATCGAACCGGTTGATACAAATCAAAATGGTCACTCTGGCGACACCCCGTGTTATAAATGCACTTATGTCTGCAAATCAGACTACAGATACTCAAGTGCCGCCGCTTGTGCCGATGACTGGGATGAACCATGCACTCCAAAAACTGAAAATGGTGTTACCTGTTACGTTCCGAGCAGCATTTCCGGTGCATCTTCAAGACGGGATATAACCATCATCAATACCAACACCGTGAACCTTACCTCTGAAAGCAATGAAGACATCTATGGTTACACTGGTTCAATGGATATAGAAAATGGTATTGATGAAGAAACAGGAAAAGCCGGAACCATTAATATCACCCATAATTCGACTGGTAATGCTTATGGTATCTATGGTAAAGATGGCAACAATATCATCAATCGTGAAGGTGCATCCATCAATATCGCTAACAACAATGGTGGTAATACTTATGGTATTTACTCCGAACAAGGTGGCTCCGTTACCAACGAAGGTATCATAAGAATCACCGGTCTCTCCGGTACTGCAACAGGTATCTACGGTGAAGGAGGCAACACCATCATTAACACCGAAAGCGGCATCATTGATGTAAGCGGTGAAACAGCTTATGGTATCTACGTCAAAGATGGCACAGATACACGCATTGAAAACGCTGGTACAATTTATGCCCAAGGTGACAATGCTCATGGTATTTATGTTGATGAGAATTCTCATAACGCCACTGTTATCAATACCGGTTCAATATACTTAAACGGTACCGATAGCGGTGATGCCGGTATCACCTTAAATGGTGGTAGCATTCGTAACACTGGTTTAATGAGTTTCTCCGGCAATGCTGACTTCAACGCAATAAATGCACGTTTCTACTTAGAAGACGGTGGTGTTTATGAAGCTGAGAGCCTATCCGGTGATTTAACTGTCGGTGTCTCTAATATATTAGGAAGCAATCAAGACACCTACATCAACGAAAACGCTTTACAGGCAGAAAATGTAGAAGACTTAAATTTAGTCTCTGAATCCGCAATGTTTACCGCCAGCATTCGTTCGATGTCATCAGCATCACCGGCTAGTGTTGTTTTAACCAGAAGAAACTTTGAAGAAATCACACCAAACGCTTCTGTTGCCAATTATATGGAACAAAATTACCAAGACGGCAACTTAACCGATATGTATGACGACATCAAAGCCAAAAACACTTTATCTGCAGCTGCACGTGAAAGTGCTAAACAGTTAGGTTATGACGTATTACCAAACTTTGCTGAAGAAAACTACATTGCCTTAAAGAGTTTGAACCGTAACATTTCTGATAATATTTTAACTCCGACAGATGAAACTCATCGTGTTGTTGCCGGTGCAGATTATATTAATACAGAAACGGATAATAAAGGTTTACTCTCCGGTTATGAATTAGATGCAACATCTATGTATACTTATGGTGATACACGCTTAAATAACAATAATCGCTTAGGTTTAGGTTTAAGCATCACTCAACTAAGATCAGATTATGATAAAGGCGGTGATAGAGAACTAAATATCTTTAACTTATTCGTTCCTTACATGCATAAATTCACCGATAACTTACGTTGGGCTTCCATTTTAAGCGTCGGCTATGGTAATGGCGAATATGACCGTGGCAATAATCACGAATCTGACATCAGCGATATTTTCTATGGTTGGGCAAACGAATTACGTTATACCATGGATTTGAATGGCTTTGCTGAATTAGAGCCGGCATTGATGTTAAACACTTTAGGATACACCGAAGAAGGCTTTGATGAAGGTCATCAAAACAGTGCCTTAAAGAGCAAAAAGACCAATAATTTGTCAGTTGAAGCCGGATTCGGTTTGTTCTTAAAGAAAAATGTATCCTTAAACAACTATGGCAAATTAGGTTTCAAGATTGGTGGTGTTCATTACCGCGAATTGGCTGACCAATATGACGATATCAAATTACGTCACAAAGGTGCTAACGGTTGGTATAAAGTCAATGATTATGCCCATATCTATGACAACAATCGTACTGTCTTAGAAGCTGCCATAGATTATGAGTTCAAACGTTTCTCCATGTACGCTAAATTCAATCAACTCCTTCAGCGTAATGATCCGAAACTCTTTGACCTTGGTTTGAAGTACAACTTCTAAGCTGATAAACTTATCAAAAAAGCGGCATAATTTGCCGCTTTTTTTTATTATATCAATTTCTCTAATTCATCCAGATAATGACTGATAAGATTAAGTCCGCCCTGCCAAAATTCTTTAGCTTCCGGATTAAGTTTAAATGGCGCAAATATATCTTTATAATCACCAATTGCCGTCTGCGAAAGAAGTTTAAGATATTTCTCTTCAAAGTTTTTAACTTTTCCCGTCATCTTAAGCCAATATAGTGAATTAACCACACAATCGGCAAATGAATAAGCATAAACATAAAACGGCAAGAAAAAGAAATGTCCAACCTGTTCCCAAATAGCTTCCGAGTTCTTATCTACCACCACAGACGGACCAAGACTTTCTTTCATTTCTTCCAACCAAATTTCATTTAATCTCTCTGCCGAAAGTTCTCCATTTTTACGCTCATCATGCGCTCGTGTTTCAAAAAAATGAAAAGCAATTTGTCGTACCGCCGTATTAATCATATCATTGACTTTCATTGCCAACAATGAAATTTTTTCTTCTCTTGTTTTAGCATTATCAAGCATTGCTTGAAACACAAGCATTTCACCAAATACCGAAGCAACTTCCTCTGTAGTCATTCTCGTTGTTTCATTCAAGACACCGTTTTTACGTCGGAGTTGATGATGGCACCCATGACCAAGCTCGTGAGCTAAAGTCAAAACATCATTACGCTTACCGACAAAATTAAGCATTAAAAACGGGTGTTCCGTAACCATTGGTCCGGAACAAAAAGCCCCACTGCGTTTTCCTTCTTTTGGAGCCACATCAATCCACGGATTTTCAAAAAATTCTTTTGCCACATTATAAAGTTTTGGCGAAAACTTATAATAAGCATCAAGCACTGTTTTAACCGCTTCATCCCAACTGTATTCTTTATCATCTTCAAAAGGTAACGGCGCATTACGATCCCAATAATTAATTTTCTTAACACCCAAAAGCTTTGCTTTAAGCTTATAAAAGCGCCATGCGATATTTTTATAATTATCTCTAACCGTTTCCGCCAAAGCATTAACCGTTTCATCAGAAACATCCTCGGAAAGATTACGCGAAGACATCGGCCTCTTAAATCCACGCTTTTCATCTTCTGTTGCCTTATCTTTAATAATCATATTATAGATATAACCAACCGTAAAACTGTTCTCTTTAGACACACGATTAATTTCTTTACCGGCCAATTCCCGCAACTTGGCATCTTTACTCAAAGAAAGCTTACTGATTTCCGCGTCATTATATTTTTTACCGTTAACCGTATAAACCAGTCTTGCCATATATTCTTCATAATAGCGTACCCATGCCGAACCGGAAGTAACATCTTTTTCTAAAAGTGTTTTTTCCACATCTTCGTTTAATTCATAAGGTTTAAACCGCCGCATTCTTTTAAGATACGGCATATAATTCTGCACGCGCTTATCCGCTAATAGCTTCTTTTCTTGACCGGCACTGAGTTTATTATATTCCAAACCGAAAAATAGAAGGTTACTTCCCGCAGCATTTAAGCCTTCCACAATTTTCTGATAAAGGGCTGTCGCTTTGGTCTCCTTCATTCGTGTTGTTTGGTTAAGATAAGCAAATCCGCCGAGTTTAGAACCGAGATTACTCAATTTTTCCAGTTCCTTAAGTGCCTTCAAAAAGCTTTCTGCATCTAACTTATTCACCTTACCTCGATAAGCCTTTGCAAAGGCCTCCGCCTTTTTAGCATACAAAGCCAAATCTTTATCAATCTGCTTATCATCTTCACCGGTATAATATTCAGCCAAGCTCCATTCCGGCAATTTTTTACTTTTGCTCATCAACATTCTCCTTTGTTTCATCATCACTTTTCCATAAATCATCAGAAGATTGCTCCTCATCAAGCATATTTGCTTTTATCAAATCATCTGAAAAAGGTTCTCCTTCTTCTGGAATTTCTTCAACACTTTCCGGCACAAACAAATAATTTGCCCACGGCGTCGGCTGCTTTTTATCTAAATAAAGCCCCAAGCCATCTTTCATAACTCCGAGATAACACATATATACCTGCCCGATAGCCCCAAGTGCCTGTGTAGCCTTGATATCATCTTGTTCAAAATCAAGCACCAACTGATAAGTACATGGTGTAAATCCGCGCATTTTCGCATCATTATGCGGCGCTATGGCAATCACTACCGTAAGCAGCAAACAAACCAAAACAAACAAACTGAGCAACAAACCGAACCAACATTCTTTAATAAATTTGATCAACGATGCAACTCCTTATAAAAATCTTCAAGCTGTGCCAACTCTTCTCTGGTATTAGCACTGGCAACTTCTTTAGCATCACCGTTTATGGCTGTACATTTTAAGCCCATCTGACGTGCAATTTGCACAGCATCGGTAAGATAATACTCTCCTGCCGCATTTTCATTACCGATTTTATCCAAAATATTAAATAAATACTTCCCATCAAATCCCATACATCCGGAATTACAGAAACCAATTGCTCGCTCCTCTTCATTGGCATCTTTATACTCAACAATACTTAAAAGTTCATCATTTTTCATTTTAAGCCGTCCGTAACGACCAGCATCTTCCGGCGTAAATCCGAGAACGACTACGGCATAGCCTTCTCGTACTTTTTGCGCCGCTTTCATAAACGTATCAGCTGTAATCAACGGTGTATCGCCAAAAACAACCAAAATAGGACCGCTGAAATCACCCATAGCCTCTTTAGCACATTTAACGGCATGGCCTGTACCTTTTTGTTCATATTGCACAACCGTAGCAAAAGGAGCTGTTTCTTTCTTTACCAATTCCCCATCTGCAGAAATAACTGTGACAATACGAGAAACACCCATTCCGGTTAACGTATCGATAATATGCTTTACCATCGGTTTACCACACACCGGCATCATTACTTTCGGTAAATCGGATTTCATACGTGTCCCTTTGCCTGCGCCCAAAATAATTGCGGCAATATTTTCTGTATTCATAGTTATCCCCTTATTAAAAATTAACTTCTTTTCTTTATAATAAATATATTATAGTATTAAATACGAACCGTAAATGACGCAACCATGAAGAGAAAGATATGAAGAAGTTTTTTATATATCTGCTATTATTACTCACTATTTTATCACCAACAACATATGCCGATGTACGCAGTGCCGCTGAACCACCGGCACCTCGTCAGGTAAATCCCCAAAAGAATTACCAAGATATGCAACGTCTTTATCAAGAAATTCCGGATTTAAATGATAAAGAGGCCGTAAAGGCATATTTGGAAAAGCGTTTAAAAATTGTTCAAAGGGCCAATATATCTCCGGAAGAAGCGGCAACACCTCAATCAGTCAGCATCATAGACACCCATAATTTAGATAAGAAACAAGAAAGCACTTTATCCGCCTACGAAAAAATATATAAAGAAAGTATGGAACGCGCAAAAGATGCAAGTGTACCACTCAACGCTGAAGATCGTCTGGACGGTGTATTCTATGAATTATCAAATTCACAAACCGCAGCTGAGCCTTTTGTTCCGGATTTTCCATATGTTACCATTAAATTATCAGACACAAAAGAAATTATGGCACCGGCAGAAGAACACATTGCCTATCTCTTAACCGATATCAAGATTGAAACCAATGCCATGATGCGGGTCTCGGAAGAATTTGTCTTCGTATCCAACAACGAAGGTTTCCCTAATGGCTTTTTCCGCATTTTGCCCAAATACAATTACTCCCGCAATGGCACACAACGCCGCTATGATTTAACTCTGCAATCAGTAACCGTAAATGGTGAAAAACAACCATACAAGATTACCGAAATTGGCAATTATCTGTATATAGAACCCGAAAAACCTTTGGATTTACCGACCGGTATTTACACCTACAAGTTTAATTATATCATAGACCGCGCCGTCTGGTTTTACGACAATTTTGATGAACTCTACTGGGATATCACCGGTAGAACTCTAAAAAATGTCGTCGGTTCGGCTAATGCTATTGTAACATTACCGACCGGTAGTACTTTCTTAGCACAAAATGCTATTATCAGCACACGTCAGGGCACTGACAGCCAACGTGTCACCATTGCTGATTTAGCCTCCAATGCCCTAGCCTTTGCAGATACGGAAGCTCTGGGTGTTGGCGAAGATATGCACATTTTTGTCACCCTACCCAAAGAAACGCTTCTTGCACCGGATTTAGTTCAACGCTACCTCTGGTTTATCCAAGATTATGGCATGGTAATATTCGCTTTAATGACCTTATTAGCTATCTTAATTGCCTACAAAATTTCGTTGGCTCAGATTCGTAAAAATAAAGATAAAACACGTGCAACCATAAAGAAAACTCCGTCAATTTTCCGCCTTATTAACACCAATGTATTTGATGTTCGTTCGGTATTGGCAGAGTTTTTGGAATTGCTGAACAAAAAAATCGTAGATTTAAGACAAGATGAAGACACAGTCATACTGGTAAAAAAGACTGACGATATACAAAAGCTCCCTAAAAATATGCAAAAATTAATCCGTATCATCTTTCCGGGAGCAGAAACCATCTTGCCGGCAAAGGATATTTCTAAACTTAAATTAGAGCGAGCCTACAAATATATACGCCGATTTGTTTTCAAAGAATATCGCTTATATTCGCTTAAATTAAACAAATTTTACATTCTAAGCAGTGTATTAATGATGTTATGCGGAATTATAGCTGCTTCCGCCACGGCCATTAATCCTTCTCATACTTTTTGGATAATTACCGTTTGCAGTCTTCTAATAACGCCATATATATACCTAATCACTCTGAAATTTAAGCGTAAATGGCTGGATTTAAGCATCAAAATTTTCTCGGCCTTATCCATATTATACATATCCGGATGGCTATCGATATATACTTCATATCTGTATGCTGCTCTGATGATTATCAGTATCGGTTTGATATTTTATTACTACCGTGCTTTTTCGCGCCGTAGTGGCTTATTGCGCAATAAAATAAAAGAAACTGAGGAATATAAATCTTATCTGCAAAAAAATCCGGAGCTTGCAATCTCAGCTCGCGATTTCAGTAGCCGTATCCCATATATTTATGCTTTTGGCTTAGAAAATAAATATAAAACCGTAGAAACATTTGAACTAATATCTCAGTTTGAAAAGTTCTTAACCCCAACCATAAAAAGGAACAAGTAATGAAAGGTATCATCTTAGCCGGTGGCTCCGGTACCAGACTATATCCGCTAACTCAATGTGTATCAAAGCAATTATTGCCGGTATATGATAAGCCGATGATATATTATCCGCTTTCCACACTGATGCTATTTGGCATAACGGATATTTTAATTATATCAACCCCGCAAGACACTCCGAATATTGAACGTTTATTCGGAAATGGTCATCATCTCGGTTTGAATATTCAATACAAAGTTCAACCCTCCCCGAATGGTATTGCCGAAGCTTTTATCTTAGGAAAAGAGTTCATCAACAATGATAAAGTTTGTTTGATTTTAGGTGACAACATTTTCTATATTCAATCCCAGATGAAAGAATATTGTACACTGGTACATCAGGAAGACCACGCCGCCACTGTATTCGGCTATCACGTTTCAGATCCGGAACGTTTCGGAGTTATAGAATTTGATAAATTAAAACGCGTCATTTCCATAGAAGAAAAACCGAAAAAACCAAAGTCAAACTATGCCGTAACCGGATTATATTTCTATCCGGCAGATGTTTGTGAGAAAGCCGAAAATTTAAAACCTTCTGCTCGTGGTGAATTAGAAATAACCGACTTAAATAAGATGTATTTGGAAGAAGGAAGATTAAATGTCATTCCGCTAAAACGTGGAAACGCATGGCTTGATGCCGGTACACCGGATAGCTTAATGGAATCATCTCAATTCGTACAAATCATTGAGCAACGCCAAGGGTTAAAGCTTTCTTGCTTGGAAGAGATTGCCTATCGTCAGGGTTTTATAGACAGTACACAGATGAAGAAGTTAATCAGCCAACTTAAAGACGGCGTACCCTATAAAGAATATCTGAAAAAAGTATATGAGGAACATCATGATCTTTACTAAAACCGAATTAGAAGGAGTATACATCCTTACCCCACGCGTATTCACTGATACGCGCGGCTATTTTTTTGAAAGTTACAATCAACAAGAATTTGAGAAAAACGGTCTGCATTATAATTTTGTGCAAGACAATCAATCTTTTTCAAGTTATGGAACCATCAGAGGGCTGCATTTTCAAAAAGGAGAACACGCCCAGACTAAACTAGTACGCGTAATTTCAGGAGAAGTTTTAGATGTTGCCGTAGATATTCGTCGTAATTCGCCGACTTATGGCAAACACATTGCCGTTAAACTATCTGCGGAAAATCAGCAACAGCTACTTATTCCCAGAGGTTTTGCCCATGGCTTCTCTGTTCTGTCCGAAACAGCTATATTCGCTTATAAATGTGATAATTTTTATTGCAAAGAAGCTGAAGGCGGTTTATGCGTCAATGACCCTGCACTAGGCATAGATTGGCAAATAGATATGAGTAAAGCCAACATATTAGAAAGAGACTTAAATCACCCGTTATTAAAGGATTTAGAAACATGTTTTTAGTCACCGGATGCAATGGACAGCTTGGCACAGCTTTACAAACCATACTTAAAGATAAAGCCGTTTACATAGATCGCAACGAATTGGATTTAACCGATGAAGAAGCTGTTAAAAAATACCTGACCAATAACCCGTTTGATTTCATAATCAATTGCGCCGCATATACAGCCGTAGATCGTGCCGAAGGCGATGAAGAAAACACGCATAAAGTAAATGCATTAGCTCCATTGTATTTAGCTAAATACGGCAAGCGAATTATCCATATTTCAACCGACTATGTTTTCGACGGTACAAATTATAAGCCTTATACCGAAGCAGATGAAACCAAACCGATTTCTGTTTATGGTAAAACCAAACGAGAAGGTGAACTCAATGTATTGGCACATGCTGAAACTGCTATTATCATCCGTACCGCTTGGTTATACTCTCCACATGGTGGCAATTTCGTCAAAACCATGCGCAAACTAGGCTCAGAACGCGAAAGCCTAAACGTTGTTTTTGATCAAATCGGTAGCCCAACCAATGCCTATGATTTAGCTGAAACGATTGCCACTGCTCTACCGCAAATCAAGGCTGGCGAAAAAGAGATTTATCATTTTACTGATGAAGGAGTCTGCTCGTGGTATGATTTTGCCACGGAGATTATGACTCAATCAAAGCTTAATTGTAAAGTTTACCCGATCGAGAGCAAAGACTACCCGACACCGGCTGCTCGACCGCACTATTCGGTTTTAAACAAAACCAAAATCAAACATCGCTTTAATATTAACATTCCCCACTGGAAGGAAGGATTAGCAAAATGTCTGAAACAATTTTAATTACAGGCGGCGCAGGTTTTATCGGTGCCAATTTTATCCCCTATTTTATGGAAAAACATCCCGAATATAAAATCGTTAATTTAGATAAATTAACCTACGCCGGCAATCTTGAAAACTTAAAAGAAGTAGAAAACAATCCGAATTACACATTCGTCAAAGGTGACATTTGTGACGAAAAATTCGTAGATGAATTATTTGATAAATATGACTTTAGTGGAGTCATCCATTTTGCTGCTGAAAGCCACGTTGATAATTCCATTAAAGGTCCCCGAGCCTTTATAAACACTAATTTAGTCGGTACATTTAATTTGTTGGAATCTGCGCGTACTCATTGGTTTGATGCACCGTTTACCCCTAAGGCCGGTAAAGAGAAGAACCGTTTTCACCATATTTCCACTGATGAAGTATTCGGTACATTAGGTGAAACAGGCTATTTTAAGGAAACAACACCTTATGCACCAAACTCTCCATACTCTGCCTCAAAAGCCGGTTCTGATTTCTTAGTCCGTGCCTATTGCCACACCTTCGGTATGAACGTCACGACCTCAAATTGCTCCAACAATTATGGTCCCAAGCAACATGCCGAAAAATTAATTCCAACCATAATCCGCAATGCCCTAAACCTTTCACCGATACCCATATACGGCAAAGGCTTAAATATCCGCGATTGGTTATATGTAACAGATCATGCCAAAGCCATTGATATGATTTTCCATCATGGAAAAAAAGGTGAAACATATAATGTCGGCGGCCATAATGAACGTACCAATATAGAAATTACACAAACAATTTGTAGAATATTAGATGATTTGAAACCTCGTGCCGATGGTAAAAAATATGCTGAATTAATAACCTACGTTAAAGACCGTGCCGGTCACGATTTGCGTTACGCAATTGATCCCCAAAAGATTACCACGGAACTGGGTTATAAACCTGATGAAACTTTTGATACCGGTATCATTAAAACCGTTAAATGGTATATAAATAAAGCGTAAAGCGCGCAATAATCATTAAAACAACCAATCCTGCCAAAGTATAACACATAAACTTTGGCAGTTTTTTATGATTAAGATAATTAATTAACCATAACACTGCTACCGGTTGCAAAATAACCACATAGCGATATTCGGAAGAACAAAAAAACGGATAAACAATCCAGAAATTTATCCACGCGATTAAAACAGCAAACACCAATGCAACAATTGCCACATTGAGCGCATAGTTTTCTCCAAGCTTATATTTTGTAAGATAAAAGAAACTCCATAAACATAAAACAGCCAAAACAATCCCAATACCATATAAAACATAGCCACTAAATAGACTACCCCACGTCCATTCACCAAATAAAGATGTTTTAACAAGTGTAAGCCACACATTTGGTTCAATACCTCCCGCCCTGAGATCAGCAAACGGTAGCATCATTTTACCAACAAAAAACATCCTTTCAATAAGGCCGTATCCTTCCATATTTTGAAAATCATTATTAAGCGGTGGTGGTGTCAAAGGCAAATGATGATAAAGAAGCATTAAACCCCATGCAAACCCAGTAATAGCCCCTAAACCGATAACTAAAAATTGTCCCCATAATCGCAAAGACAACTTATTTTTCTGTTCCACAAGCTTAAACAGACCTAAGATTCCCACAAAAGGTGCAACCATCAAACCGGAAAATTTAACCATAGCCGCCATAAAAAATAAACCGCTGATAATAAATGTATGACGCCAAGAACTATCCTCATACCAACAAACAGCCATATATATTATCGCCGTCATCAAAAAATAGACCATTGTATCATTATTCACCAGATTAGCCATAATACCATTTATCGGTAAAAATAAAAAAAGCACAAATCCCCATATTTTATAGATTAATTTAAAATCAAATTTACCTAATAAACGCCAAAAAATAATACCGATACCGCTAATAGCAAACAAACTGATAAAACGTACAAAATCAAAACCAAATTCTTTTGTTTTTCCCAAAATCATCGCCAATTTTGTAACAAGACCGCAAATAAATCCCCACAGTGGCGGCTGAAAATAAACCGATTGCAGATAATCAACAGGATGATAGAGAAAAAATTGATGTGCTACAAAATAATCAGCATGCATAAAGAAATTAAAATAATCATACTGTCTAACATTTCCCCAAGAACCCAATACATACCACAGATTAAGCAAAAATGCCCCGACAAATGCACCATCAGCATACGATAAACATTTTTTAGCACCCTGATATACCATTATTACAAGGGTGAAACCTAAAGCAAATAGTAAAGTTCCGCTAAAAAGTATATGCCACAGCATCAATGCGAAACAAAACAAAAAAAGTTCTTTAAGATTATAGTGAAGAGTCATTTTTCCTCCATAACAACAGCTATAATACAACATATCTCTAAATAATCGCTTAATAAATACAGACTAAAATCCTTGACTAGATACCATATATAATAAAATATTCTACATCTGTATAGATTTATAAAAAAATTTTATATTTTAAAAAAAATAGACAAAAATATATTGACAGAAATTCAAATAAATGATATATAATAGCCAACTATTAACAAAATGAGGAGAATTTCACTATGCGCAAATCTTACTTCCTAGCCCTATTATTTTTATGTATGAGCTTCAGTTGTAAGAGTTATGCCGCCCAAACCTTAAATTGGTGTGGCACATATTTTGAGGAAAATGAACGCGGTTACCTTATCATCTCTCAAGATGATTTAATTTCCGGTAGCGATACTTGCTCAACAAGTAATTACAAAGAAAATTTAGCTGACGGCATACCGGTTGTTGTTGCCTTAGATTTCACAAAAAATCGCTCAGCATTAACAAACTGGCGCAAATTTAACAACCATCTGCTAGAAGTTCGCGGCAAAATGAGAGGTGGTATCATCACCAGTACCCGCTTTGTCAGAGACTTCGGTATATAATATTATTTCATGATTTCAGCCCAAATTTCTGTCGGCACGGTTCCACCGCCGATACCTTTCATTGGGCTATTATCATCATTTCCGACCCAAACCGCAGCAACATATTTTTGATTAGCCCCGATAAACCAAGCATCACGATAATTTTGCGATGTACCCGTCTTACCTCTCGCTTGCAAAACAGAACGAGCTCTTTTACCGGTTCCAGATAAAACCACTTCCCGTTCCAAAATATTAATTTTAGCTAAAACATCATCACTTAGAACCTTATCTTGTGCCGGAGCCTGGCGTTCATAAAGTTTTCTCCCGTCAGTATCGCTAATTTCCGTTACTGCATACGGAAAAACCGCATATCCGCCATTAACCGTCGCCGTATAAGCTGCCGCCATATCAATCACTTTAACTTCAGCCGCGCCCAAAACAATTGCCGGCTCATCTTTAATCTCTGTTGTTATCCCTAGTTTGAGAGCCATATCAATAATATCATCTAAAGAAAGATACGTTGCCAAATCTACCGTAGCCACATTAAGAGACTGCGCAAAAGCCTGTTTTAAGGTAACAGCTCCATGAAATTTCTTATCATAATTTTGTGGCTCCCAGTTCCCTATTTTAATTGGTTCATCGGTTAAAAGCTCCGTTTCCTTAAATCCTTTTTCAAAGGCTGTTAAATAAACAAAAAGCTTAAAACTGGAACCGGCTTGGCGCAACGCTTGTGTCGCACGATTAAATTGACTTTTATTATAATCAAAACCACCTGCCATGGCCTTGATAGCACCATCTTTATCTAAAATAACCACCGCCCCTTCATGTACATTATCCTTTTGATGTTGGCGGATATGTTTACGCAAAATATACTCAGCACGCTGTTGCAGATGATAATCCAATGACGTTTTGATATAAATATCATCACGATAATCTTTAATTAAACTCGATAATTCACCCATAATATAATCACCAAAATAGCGCACTCCGAGAATTTGTTGTTCATCACTGCGTCCGACAGGTTGTTTCAAAGCATTTTCACGTTCTTCATTAGTAATCGTACCGGCTCTTTGCATTAAAGAAAGAACAACTTCCGCCCGTTCTAAAGCTAGTTTTTTGTGACGAAGATAATTATAGCGGCTCGGTGCCTTAAGTGCTCCGGCAAGTATTGCAGCCTCATGCAGATTTAAATCTTTTGCTTTTTTATTAAAGAAACGCTTCGCCGCAGTATTGATACCATATGCCCCACTGCCAAAAAAGACCCGATTAAGATAAATCTCCAAAATTTGCTTTTTAGAAAAATGTTTCTCCAACCACCGCGCCAAAAGAAACTCCTGCACTTTACGTTTAATACTTTTTTCGCGTGTTAGAAAGAGATTTTTCGCCACTTGTTGAGTTAAAGTAGAAGCCCCTTGTGCATAGCGCCGCTTAAATACATTCACCGCCATCGCACGAATAAAACCGATATAATCAAATCCGCTGTGCTTATAAAAACGTCTATCCTCAGTATCTACTATCGATTGTGCCACATAAGACGGCAATTTATCAACTTCGACCGGCTCAGCAAAAAGTGCCCCATAAGAAGTAAGCTCCCGCCCATCTTCAGCTAATATTTTTACCCCTGGCTGACGTTCAACATAAATAGCTTTAGAAAAATCCGGAAGCGTCGCTTGACAATACCAGACATATCCGCCGACAATCAACACCATTACCAAAGAAAACCATAACGCAACTAAAAACGCTACCATCTTCCAAGAGCGCTTAGTTTTCTTTCTTATACGAACTTTCTTAGACTTATTTTTCTTTACTTTGTCAGAGGATTTTTTATTTCCTCTTCGTTTGTTTTCTGTTTTAACCATATTTATCCCGCATAAAATTACACTATCATAAATCATACAACAAACAGGTTAAAAATACTTAAAAATCACATAGAAAAACATTTATCTAAGCAATGTCTCTCTCTTTTTAGCAACAGTATAAGCCATATTTTGCTCTTGAGGACGACGAGGTAAATCTTCTTTAGACTTAAACAATACAATATTCGGATTATTATCAATCTTATCGCGAACTTTTTCTGATAAATCTTCTTTATTTTTTCCTTCCGGTAATAAGAGCCCTATTTTCTTTCCTTTTTCTAATCTAAACATCACAGGAACAGTATCCGGAACTTTATCACTCTTTGAAAGTTCACCATCATAAACCATTAAAGAAACATTTTTCAAAGCATTACTCTCAACATGCCCAAAAATATCTTTTTTCTCCGAATGGGTGTGTACGTAATCAAGTGTCTCTTTATCTTTGATAACAACTTCATGAGGCAACGCACGAATAACTTCCGGAAGTTTCAAATCGGACGAAAGCACAGCAATATTATCTTGTTTCACAGCCAAATTGTGTGCTTGGCTTAAATCTCCCTTTTGGGGAAGAATAACATCATTCAGAATAACTCCCTTAGGCGCAACAAATCCTTCAGATAAAACAGAATTTTTTATGGTTACCGAAAAGTCACCAAATCCAAATTCACTTCCTCCAAATCCGCTCAGTCCGAATCCGCTTTCTCCGGATATTCCTAATCCAAGTCCTAATCCTCCTTGTAATAAACTGCCGCCACCCTCTTTTTGATCAGTTTTTTCTTTAATGACAATACCTTTACCCTCAAATGTTACATTATCCAACGTTACATTCTGAGAAACTTCAAACCCCTCTTTAAGAGATGAATTTTTAATTGTTGCCCCTTGACTATCAAAGGTAACGCCACCTTCAAATTGGACATTATCTAAAACCGCTTGAGCTGAAATTTTACACCCGTCAGGAATTTTTGTATTTATAACCGTGACACCCTGAAAATCTATATTTTTTCCTTCTAAATGAACATTATCTAAAACTTTTGCCCCACGAGATACATATCCATCCGGAACATTAGCATTCTTAACTTCCACATTACGTACCAGATTAACCTCTTTTAAGATATCCGGATTATCCAAAGTCTTTCCGTCTAATACCATATCAGAACATTGAACATTTTTACCGAAAGTTACTTTCCCTTCAAATTTAACATTATCCAAAGTTGAGCCATCAGGAACATGAAAACCTTCCGGTAAAGTAACATCCTTAAAGGTATTACCCTCTCCCCAAACAACTTTTTCATTAAATCTATCAAACATTGACGGATAGACATCACAATTTTTAACACAAACATCTTTCCCTACTGATTCTATATCATCCAACACCATATGATCAAGAACAGCTGTATCCGGAACATTAAAATCAAACACAGAAGCATTTGAAAATGTTATATTTTTTCCATAACTGATACTATTCGTTAAAGATACCCCTTTTAGCACACATCCATCAGGCACATGAAAACCATCAGGAATATCTATTCCGCCGGAAAGTGTAGTATTATTACCGATAACAAGTTTAGATAAATCTATCGGTTTTTCAGGAGAACGGCCGACAGTCCATCCTTCAGGAACATGAAAACCTTCCGGTAATTGTACACTATATACTTCCATATTTTTGCCAAACTGCACTTTAGACAAATCATCTGGCAATTTAACTTCAACTAATTTTGTACCATCAGCAAAAATAATTTTATCTTTTTTAGAAAAATCTTCTTTATTAAAGCTTTTTATTTCCTTATCAGGATTTGAAAAGTCATATTCCTTCTTAAAATCATTAAAATAATAAAAGCTATTAGCAAAACCATCATGACCGGACCTTTGCATATCTTGCCCATCATTATAAAGTTTTAAATTTTCGCCTTTATATTTAACATGCTTTCGGACAAACATACCTTGAGCTTCCGGATCATTAAAAGTTGTTTGTAGAGTTTCATTAACAGTTTTCGCAAATGCTTCATTTTTTTCTCCATATACCTTTTCATTAGGTATATAAACAATTTGCCCTTTTTCATTTTCATACGGATGAATCAAAATTCTTGAAATCATACGTGACGGATTTTTAGAATCATATCCATACGCCACAATTGACCCCGCACCGATAGTTCTCTGTAAATTATCATGAAAAGCACCACCATCAAAACCATTTTCCAAAGCCATCAAAGGTCGATTTACATGCATACAGCTTTCCCAATCTCTAAAAGTTGATTGCGTTGCCAAATCATACGGTCTGACCGAAAAAACAATCCGATCAATATCACCTTGTGGTTTATGAAATTTTCCTGCCGCTGTTTCTTGCTGACAAAGCTTTGCTATACTGTCCATTTTCTGAGCTTGTGAATGTATATCCGCCATAAAAACATCAGCATTTTCACCGGATTTTTTAGCTGCATAACCAACAAACTTAAATAAATCAGCATCATTTCTTATTGCTTGACAGAGCTCTTTATTACGCTTGTCACCGGATATTCCCCTTTCTTTTAATAAGCCCTTAAAAGCTTCAAAATCACCGGATTTGATTACCTCAAACAAATCTCTATCTTGCATATCTAAAATCTCAGGTTTTGCTTTAACAGCTGCGGAAAATTTTTCCAGCTTATCTCTTCTGCTTATAAAGAATTTTCCTGGACTTGTCTGTTCATTCTTACTGATAAATGCAAGTTTTTCACCATCAAAAGATAAACCTGTATCAGCATTTTTCGCTGCATAATCACTTGTTTCCTGCCATGCAGAATTTGCCTTTAGTTTTAATATCACCCGACGATTAGGCTGATTATCTTCATCATAAAACTGTCTTGGAAAAGATGGATTCGTTTCTTTCCTCATCTCCAATCCGAGTTGAACAGCTCTTTTAACTCCCATGTTCATAGAATCAGCATATGCTCTATATGTCAACGCTGCCCCTGTCCCGACATCTCCACTATAACACGATTGATATTTTTCTTTATAAATTTTCAGTTTTTCTTCAGCACTAACGTCTAATCCGTTAATTTGCTCTAATAAATCTATGAAATTCTGTTTCGATTTCATTGTATACTTGTCACACTTCATTGCCTCCTGTACGCTTTCTTTGACAAGTGCATAATAACTTTTATTTTCAACAGAAACATGCGTCGATCCTATAATAAGTCTGGTTTCATCATCCAGCATCGTACTATCAAATTGATTTTTTGTAACATACGCGTAATAATTTTTGGAAGCATTCTCATACCATTGCATCTTTTCTTCTGCACTGTGCCCCGTGTCAAGTTGAAGATTTTTCAACGATTCTGCAAAATTATTTTTGATATCGTCATTATATACCCCAAAACGCCGAGTATTATGTACATTAACCATTGTAAGTGCATGATAGCGTTTATAATCAGGATTATCTTTACCAATTCCTGCTTGTTCCAAGATAGCAGTAGCTTCTTTGCGATTAAACTCAGCTATTTTTCCTTTTTCTTCTTTTTCATCAATTAGCTGATAATTTTTATCATTTGCATTTTCCATAATGTGCACATCTCTAAACTTTTTATCGTTATAATATTATTATACCATAAAAAAATCCTTAACACAATATTTTTAGCCTTAAAAACTCATACAAAACCTTTGCCAAAGAGAACCATAGCGCAACTAAAAACGCAGTCATTTTCCAAGAGCGCTTATTCCCTTTTTTCTTCAATTTCTTTTTCAATGCTATCTTTTTCTTATCTTCTTTAGCCACATTTTTACCAGAAGTTTTTTTCTTACCCTGAGATTTTACCATAGCTCTAAATATCCTAAGTCCTAATCTGGCCTAGCATATATCAAAACTTCTTTTAAAAAAGATTAACGAGAAGACTGTTTGTGCTCAATCTTTGCTAATAAAGCTTTATCTATTTTTTTATTTTCACCTATAGCGGTTGTGGTAATTTGAGAATGCTCATCTCTATTCATAACAAAACCACCTTCTTCATAAAAAGTGGTTATCGTCTTTCCGCTAGAATCAGCAAATGTTTCTGTTCCAAACTTTTGATTATTTAAAAGACAATAATTGTGCACAACACCGCTTTCACTGACTTCTTGCCGAATATCTAATTTATTATTTATTAAATCAACCCGATGACCATGATTATAAAGTTTAATATCCAAAATCTGATTTTGACCATCTCTGATAACCTCTGTACCATGCTTCTTACCATCAATAATTGAACACTCTCTGGTCGCGCCATCAGAAAGTTTCTGTACTGACAACTCTGCCTTTTTATACGCAAAAGGCAAAGGGATGTTCCCAGATTTTAATTTATCTGTTGATTCAGGCTTGTTGGACAAAACAGGGCAACCTTGGACAAGAACCGCTTTAGGCGCATCATCCTTTAAGGATACAACTGGACTTTTAGGATCAGATACATTGAATTCCAATTCTCCAACCTTAGGAATACTAATATTCACTCGGGCACTCTTGAAATCATCATATCCTTCACTAATATTTTGCGCCAGATATTCTCCCACACCGCCGGATTGCCTAAATTGCATTGTTTCTTCTTTTATCTTATTATCTATTTTAGTCCCGAGCGCTAAAAATTTATTTCTATCATCCTCTATTTTTTTAGCAACACCATCCAGCCCTATAGCCCTTGCTCCCTGAACTAATAAAGTATTTGCATTCTGCGCTGCATATTCACCGACATGAGTAACACCTCCCAAATCTTGTAATTGCTGATATTCCTCTTGAACTTTCTTGTCGAATGCCTTACCTTGGGCAACTATTTCTTCTCGCTTACTTTCAATCCTTTGCACCAACTCATCATCTCCATAAGCCCATGCTCCTTTAGCCAATAATGTAGTTGCATTATGAGCGACATATTCACCGATACCACCCATTTCGCTAAATTGGGCAACCTCCTCTTTTACTTTCTTGTCAAACTTCTTTCCTTGTGCTAACATTTTTGCTCTTTTTTCTTCAATTTTTTGAGCTGCATCTTTGCGACCAACAACTTCAGCCCCTTTAACCAATAATGTAGTTGCATTATGAGCGACATATTCGCCGATACCACCCATTTCGTTAAATTGGGCAACTTCCTCTTTTACTTTCTTGTCAATTTTTTTTCCTTGCGCTAACATTTCTGTTCGTTTGCCTTCAATCTTTTTAGCAACATCTTCTCGACCTACCGCTTCACCCCCTTTAGCCAATAATGTAGTTGCATTATGAGCGACATATTCACCGATACCACCCATTTCGCTAAATTGGGCAACCTCCTCTTTTACTTTCTTGTCAAACTTCTTTCCTTGTGCTAACACTTTTGCTCTTTTTTCTTCAATTTTTTGAGCTGCATCTTTGCGACCAACAACTTCAGCCCCTTTAACCAATAATGTAGTTGCATTATGAGCGACATATTCGCCGATACCACCCATTTCGTTAAATTGG
>Ga0247610_10002708_pt1 | contig 20151 bp, 19 predicted proteins | sample 174DNAGHGhighgp2_FD_193483 | JGI IMG/M metagenome (GOLD analysis project Ga0247610, IMG submission 193483) | Sheep rumen microbial communities from Palmerston North, Manawatu-Wanganui, New Zealand - 1742 DNA GHGhigh gp2 | ecosystem: Host-associated > Mammals > Digestive system > Stomach > Rumen...
TGTTATAACTTCTTTAATTGAAGTAAAAAGTGCAATAATGCTAATATATTTAATCCCTTATGGATCTTTAGGAATTGCTTTCGGACTTGCTTATCATAAAACCGACAACATTTACGGTACTATCTTCTTTCACGCTTTACATAATGCAATATCTATTCTAGAATTACTATTAATAGGTGGTATTATATTATGAGTGAAGAAATAAAAAAGACCCGTTCAAAAAAATATGAAATTCCTAAAGAAAAAATTGAAATAGATATTATTGAAGAAGATGAAGAAGAGAAAAGCCATCCTTTATTAATGCGTTTCATCTTAATAATTGGTTTTATTTTCATTATCTTCTGTATCTACTCTTTTATTATCTGCCCTAATCTACTTAAGGTAAGAGAATATAAAATAGAATCAAATAGATTACCAGAGTCATTCGATGGTATCAAAATCGTTCAATTCGCAGATATTCATTATGGAACGACAATTAATAAAAAACAACTAGATAAAATAGTAAAAAAGATTAACGAAGTTAAACCAGATATTATTTTCTTTACCGGTGATTTAATTGATAAGAATATCGTTCCTACTGAAGACATTCTAAACGAAATAGTTGAATCACTAAGTAACTTAAATACCTCACTTTATAAATATGCCGTAATTGGTAACGAAGATGATAGTGAAACATTTAATAAACTAATGGAAAAAGCAAACTTTAGAATTCTGAATAACGAAAAAATTTTATTATATTACAAAGGTATAACTCCAATTCTTATCAGTGGCTTCAACAACATTGATTCTAACCCAGATTATTCATCCCTTAGTGAACCAATCGAAGAAATAGATCCAAGTACTCTATATCATATAGTAGTATTCCATGAATCAAATGCCATTGATAGTATATTAAATTATAATCCTGACCTAGTACTAAGTAGTGGTACTTTAGGAGGCAAAATAAACATCTTTAAACCTCTTTTCCTACCTAGTACAACAAACAAGTATTACGATGAACATTATCACCTAAATAATACTGATTTATATGTTTCAAACGGTTTAGGAACTACCGGTGTAAATATTAGATTTAATAACGTACCAAGTTTTAATCTATATCGACTATACAAGGAAGAAAATTAATTTTCTTCCTTTTTATTTTCATTTATAGTATAATTTAGTAACAGGTGATTAATTATATGGAATGGTATTATTATTTAATTATAATTGCAGTATTGCTTATAATTTCCTTAATAGTAATAAAAGTAAACAAAAAAGACTTCTCTTCTGAAGTAAATAAACTAGTAAAATACTTAGGAGGAAAAGAAAACATTATTAATGCAGAATGTAATATGTCTAGATTCAAAGTTATTCTAAAAGATACAACAATCGTTGACAAAAACAGTATTCAAAAACTTGGTGCTAAAGGAATTGTTGAAACAGAGAATCAATTAAAAATAATTTTTGGTAAAGATGCCAAACAATTAAAAGAATACATCAAAGACATAATAAAATAGAGATTCATTTGAATCTCTATTTTTATTATTCAAAAATACCAATAAATTGTTTCTTCTTACCCTTACGAATAATTATTACTTTTTTATCAATTGCTAAATCTTTCGTAATCTCTTCATTTTCATCAGTATGTTTTTCATTATTTAAACTAATAGCATTAGCTTCTAACATTTCCCTTGCTTCTCTTTTACTAGAACAAACACCATTATCAACTAACATATCTATTAATTTAACTCCTTCAGTTAATTTAATACTAGAAACTTGCTTAGCTAAAGGAATAAGATCATCAGCACTTAAACCTTCTAAATCTCCACCAAATAAAGCTTCACTTATTTTAACAGCTTTATTATATTCTTCTTCACCATGAAGATCTGTAATAATCTCCTTAGCTAAAGCTTTATGAGCAATTCTTAAATGAGGAGCTTCATTATGTTGACGCTCTAATTCTTCTATTTCTGTAGGTGTTAAGAAAGTTAACATTTTTAAATATTGAATAATCATTGAATCTTCAAGATTAATTAAATATTGATACATTTCATAACTAGAAGTTTTATTTTTATCTAACCATAAAGCATTACCTTCTGTTTTACCAAACTTCTTACCAGTAGAATCAGTAACTAAAGGCATTACCATACCATAAGCTTCTTTATCTAATTTCTTTCTTATAAGTTCTATACCAGCGGTTATATTACCCCATTGGTCACTACCAGCAACTTGTAATTGACAATCTTTATTTTCAAACAACCATAAGAAATCTAATGCTTGTAAAATCATATAACTAAATTCTGCGTATGTAATACCTGTTTCTAATCTAGATTTTACTTTATCTTTAGCTAACATATAACCAACATTAAAATATTTACCATAATCTCTTAAAAAGTCTAAAACATTTATTTCTTTAGTCCAATCATAATTATTAACTACTTCAAAGCCAAAAATATCCTCTGCTTGTTTCTTTAATCCCTTAATATTTTTTTCTACTGCTTCATAAGTAATCATTGGTCTTTCTGAATCCGGTTTAGGATCTCCAATTAATCCAGTAGCTCCACCAACCAATAAAATTGGATGATGTCCATGTTGAGCAAATCTTTTACTAATCAAAAATGAACTGTAATGCCCAATATGCATTGAATCAGCAGTTGGATCTGTTCCAATATATAATGTTAGTCCTCCTTTATTAATTTTATCAATTAAATCTGGACTACTAATGTCCTGAACTAATCCTCTCCATTGTAATTCTTCAAAAAAAGTCATTTTCTTTGCCATTATTCCTCACCTTCCATTATCTTTACGCCGCTACTAGTACCTATCCTAGTAGCACCAGCTTCTATAAATTTCATTGCCGTTTCATAATCTCTTATGCCACCGCTTGCTTTAATACCTATATTATCTTTTTTATTTTCTCTAATAATATGGACAGCTTCCATTGTTGCTCCATGTTCATCAAATCCTGTTGATGTTTTAATAAAATCAACTTTACATTCATTACAGATACGTGTAATTCTAACGATTTCATCTTCAGTTAAACAACATTCTTCTATTATAACTTTCAATACTTTATCCTTAGCAACATCTCTAATTTTTTTGATTTCCTTTCCTACATAATTGAATTCTTCATCTTTTAATGCAGCAACATTAATCACCATATCTATTTCGTCAGCACCATTTTTCAAAGCATTTTCTGTTTCATATACTTTAACTTCTGTTGTATTCATTCCTAAAGGAAAACCTACAACTGTACATACCTTAACCTTACTTTTCTTCAATAACTTTTTAGCATAAGCAACATAATAAGGATGTACACAAACAGAAGCAAACTTATATTCAACTGCTTCCTTACATAGTTTCTCTATTTCACTTTTTGTAGCACTACGATTCAAATTAGTATGATCAATATATTCATTTAAATCCATATTACCATCTCCTTAAAATAAAAAAGTTCATAAATCTAAGGACTACAATCGTAGCGGTACCACCTTAGTTTATGAACTTTATCATACACTTTACCTCTTAACGCGAGAAACGATTTGGCTCCAGAGTCGTAAATTCCTTCATCGCCAATTAAGTTAAATTATAACGATTTAATTTTATTTGTCAAATATATTCTTAATCTTCTCGCCAATTCCTCTAAAGAATGCACCTATTACAGCAAAATTGAAGTAAATCTTATATCCTAATAATCTTAATAATAGATAGATTAATAATAAGATAATTAATATTATAATAATAACTATTAGGACAACACTTGTACCTTTTCTTACACCAGTAATCTTAATTGTATAAGTACGAGTTTCAACTTCATCCTCAGCTGTACAAGTAATTATAACTTTAGATCCATTTTTTAATTCTTCATTACCTTCGATAACACATTCAGCAGCTTCATCTTTCTTTGTTAAATGAATATCTAACTTACTTTCACCCTTATTTAATACCAAAGGATAAGTAGTTTCATTAGGTTCAAATTTAAAATCATCATGACCATCAATTTGAATGTTCTCTAAATCTGCTATTGATGAAGGTTCATGAACTGGCTTTCTTGTAACATTCAACGTATAATCTGTTGAATAATTAGGACACTTCTTACTAGTTACAGTAATTGTAATTACCTTAGGAATATCTACTTCCAAATCACCATTACCTTCAATCTTGATTGAATCCATATCGGCTTCATCCATAGTTAAAGGTGTAATAGTTAAACTAGTAACTTCATTAGGAACCTTGATATCTGTATATGTCTTAGTATATGGATCAAAGTTTTCAATTTGATCAATTACAATATTTGGATTATCAACACTTAATTCAATTCCCTTTAATAATGCTAATTCTTCAGTATTAGTTGTACATTCAGTTGGAGTGTCTTCTCTAATAACATTTATAGAATAAACATTAGTATCACCTTTTTGGCTTTGAACCTTAATGTAAATAACATTATTACCAGGATCTAATTGATAAGAACCAGGTCCATATCCAGATAAGAATCTAGAATTATTATCAGTTAATGTAGCATCAACTGTTATAGCAGATACATTATAACCAACATTAACTATATAATTTGCATTTGTACTACTAAAAGCAGGTGTTAATTGACCAGTACTAACAGTCAAATTAGATAAAGTATTAACACTACTTCTACCATCATTTCTAGTAATATAAATAGTATAAGTAGTTACTTTTCCAGCACTATTCTTAACTTTTATCTGTGCTGTATTAGAACCATAAGCTAAATCTACATCTCTTGGTCCATAATTATTAACAAATTGTCCTCCTGATACAGAAGCATCAATATGTACAGAAGAAACGCTAGAATCAACTGTTACATTATACTTTTTAGTACCAGATTTGAATCCTGGTGACAACGAACCGCTAGATACACTTAAAGAGCTTAATTTAGCAGCAGCAACTGATTTTTTACTTCCGCCACCTGATGATCCACCAGACGAACCTCCTGAAGATCCACCAGATGATCCACCTGAATCGCCACCAGAAGAATTACTCTTCTTTGTACATGTAGCTGAAACAACTACTTTACAATATCTTTGTTTCAAATTACCCAAATTCATATTTTTACATCCGTTAGATACAACTGCCAACTTACTTTGATCTAAATAATAACCACTTGCACAAGTTGCCATCGTACCACTAGTTTCTGGATTAGTTCCAGATGCTGATTTTATATAACATCTTTCAACATTAAAAGTACCTGTCATATTAGTTTTAGTAGCATCATTTTTACAAGAACCAGATACTGTATAAGGTCCATAACTTTGTAATCCACCAGCACTATTAATAGACCAGAAATAATAACTACCATTCTTTAAACTTATTTGACCAGTACCACTAGTTACATAACCAGTTTTTGAAAAACTCTTAGCTGTGTTATAAGAACTACTAGTATTATAATAAAATCCTATACCAGTTGGATTAGTACCCTTAACAGTAACTACATCACCATTACTAGAAACAGTAACTGTTGCATTTACTATTCCGATACTTCCGATAATTGAACATAAAATAAACAATAAATATTTAGTCATTTTTTTCATCATATCAATCTATCCTATCTACAATTAATCATACCATTTATAAAGATAATTATCAATACAAAATAGGCTTCAATAAAAAAAATAATCTGTAAATCAGATTATTTTTCACTTTTCTTTTTCTTTTCTGTTTTTTCTAATTTTTCAGTTGTATTTTTTAATACTTCAACGGCTTTTTCTCTTACATTTTCAACAGCATTTTCAACTGCTGGTGTAGCTTTTTCCTTTGCAGTTTTACTTAATTCAACTATTTTATCCTTTAAAGCAACTGCTTTTTCTTTAGCTAATGCAGCAACTTTTTCTCTATCTAAATCAGCAAAACCATTTTTAATTTCTTCGATTTTTTTTAAAAAAGCTTCTTTAACTTCTTCCTTATCAAGTTCTTTAACTTTTTTAACCAATTCATCCATCTTTTCTTTTAATTCTTGTCTAGTTTCTTTACCTGATTTAGGTGCAAATAATACTCCTAATCCTGCTCCAACTAGAGCTCCAAACAAAAATCCGCCGAATCCATTTCTTTTCTTTCCCATTACTTATTCCTCCTCACCATAATATTTACGTCTACGTTTCTTAAAAAACTTACCAAATACACCACCAAGTGTCTCAGTGATTCTATCTGTAATTGAAACAACTTTTTCTGTCGTAAAATCAATTAAACTAAATAGACCATTTAATGATTGAACTTTATCATTTACATCATCAACTACTCTATCTAATTTATCCATTGTTTTAATTGCTTTAATTCCTAGAATAATTGAAACTATTAACAAAATAATTAACAATATATAAATTACAATCGGCAATGCTGTTTGTAAAAAATCAGTCATCTTCTTCATCTCCTTCATACATTGAATCTATCAAATTAAACAAATCATTCTCTAATGTATCATCAAGTGATTTTTCATGCTCTTTGATATCTGCATCCTCTTCTTCTTCAGCTTCCTTAGATATTGGTTTAATTGAATTCAATTCTTTTTCAATATCATCCAATATTTTTAAAGTACTTGTTTTTTCTAATTCATCCATAACCTTCATTTTTTTCTTTTCTGGTTTTTCATCCTTAGCTTCAGGTACAACTTCTTCAATTACTGAATCCAATTCAGGAGTTTCTTCTACTTCAAACTTTTCTTCTTCAATTTGATCCTCAATAGATGGTTTTTCCTCTACTTTTTCAATATCTGGAACTTCAGGAATTTCACGAACTTTAGGTTCTTCAATTTTAACAGGAATTTCTTCTTTAGCTACTTCTTCATATACCTCTTCAGAAGGCTTTTTAACTTCTTCCTTTTCAACAGATACTTTCTTATGTTCTTCCCTTTTATGTTCCTTAGGTAATTCTATTTCATCGCCATAAGCTTTTTTTCTTACGGAATCAATGCTTACAACAACTTCCTCTTCTTCTAAACTTTTTTCAGCTTCTTCAATTGTTCTTTCCTTGCGAATTGGTAGTTTATTACTTTTTTCTCTTTTTAATCCACCTTTTCTATCAACAATATCTTCTTTGGTATAATTCTTATCTAAAATACCATAAACAGGTGAAATAACTGGTGATGGAGTAAATGGTTTTTTACCATTTACAATAGTTCCAGTATTTATTTTATACCTATCAGGATCTCTTTGTTCTTCACGTACATTTGTTGAAGAAAAATTATTATTAGCTTGTCTTGCATTAACATCAGTATAATTATTTACTGGCATATCAACACGTCTAACCATTTCTCGCTGTGTTGCTTTACTTTCATTATGATTAACACGAGGATTTAATCTTTCAAATTCAGCTTCATCAAACGAAGGAAATATAGATTTTTTCTCTTCTACAGGTGGAGCCACAACCTCTTTTGGAAGTTCTTCCTTAGTAGGAGGAACAATATTATCAAATGCTCCAGGAATTTCTCCTAATACATCTTCTTCAAAAGTCATATCTATATCTCTTTTAACATTATGAAGTTTAGGTGCTTCAACTGGTTTGATTTCTTCAGTTTGAACAGGTTCAGCAGCTAAAACTTCTTCTTTAACTTCTTCTACTTCTTCTTTTGTATAGACAGGCATTTCTTCTACTTCATCGTCATCTTCGAATAGTATGTTCTTTAATTTACCAAACAATCCCATACATTACACCACCTTAATTAATTAAGTCAGAATCGTGAACATAGTCCTCATCAGCTTCAGCTTCATCTTTATCAATTGCTTGTAAGTAATCACTTTCTGTACTTGTCGTCGTAGTTTCAAATATATTAAATTCAAATTCATTCAATTGAGATGTCTCATCCCCTAGTAAAGTTTTAAGGATATTATCATTAAATTTAATTGACGATAAAACATTCATCGCATTCGAAACAACCACATTAATATCCTTTTTCTTAACTATCACTTCTATTTTAGCATAATTATACATAATTTCAATAAAATACTTATCTTCATCCTTTTGTGTAATCTCCAAATAACCATATTTAATATTATAGTTTATTGGCATTGAAACATAGGCATTCTCACTTACCTCGTAAGTCTCAATTACTTTATTGAAATAACTAACTGCATCTATATATAAATAATATCTATAACTATCATCTTTTAATACTTCGTTATAATCAGTACTTTCTACTACTCCTAACCCACTAGGTAGATAATATTTATAGCCTTTACGATACGTATTATATGTTTCCACATTACGTTCAACTTTTTTATTAATTATATCTTCTAAAGACATCTTTTGAACTGATTTACAACCCGTTAAGAATAGACATATCAAAAGAGAAAACAACAAAAATTTCTTCTTCATAATACCTCCTAATCTCTCCTTAAATTATAACATTTATCTCGAGTATTTTAAATTATTTTTTTCTTGCTACCAAATAATTAATCTTAATTCCTTGACTTCTAAATTTAGCTTCATATTCAGTTAGACTAGTCTCTATATCTGTATTAGCTAAGTCTAAAGAAATATCTTCAATAACATAACCATAATTGCTTAAACTAACTATAGAACTTTCAAACAAACCAACATTATCAGTCTTTTGAACTATTAAACAATCACCTTTAAATACTTTATCATATATTGGTAAAAAGACATTCGAAGTTAATCTTCTTTTAGCATGTCTCTTCTTTGGCCAAGGATCACTAAAATTCAAATAGATACAATCTATTTCATGATCAAATATTTCTCCCAAATTTATAGCATCAATACACATAAATTTTAAATTTGGAATTTCTTTATCTGCTACTTTTTCCAAAGCTCTAACTAAGACACTTTCATATCTTTCAATTCCAATAAAATTAATATCTGGATTCTTTAAAGCCATATCTAGTATAAAATTACCCTTTCCCATTCCTATTTCTAAATGGATTGGGTTCTTATTATTAAAAAACTTACTATATTTTCCCTTATATTCTTCAGGATTTTTTATTACATATTCATTATTTTCTACTATTTCTTTAGCATTTTTAACATTTCTTAAACGCATAAAATACCTCCGCTAACGTCTATTATAACATCTTTATCCAAAATATAACTAAGAATTTAATCATCTAAAGTCATAGAAGAATTCATAACATCATAATATAATAACAATTAAAGTGAGTTGAAAACTATGATAAAACAATTAAAAAATAATAAAATATATGTAATATAGTAGAACCAATCATACTTTTAGATTCACTAATAGGTATCGAAGTAGAACTATGTAAACATACCATTGAAATGAAATATAAAAATACTAATTATATTGGACCTGCAATAGTTTCAATTATCACTATAATTAGTTACAAAATATTCAATATAAAAAGGAAGAATTAATTCTTCCTTTTTTATTCAGTTTCCTCTTTATTATAAAGTTTTACTTTTCCAAATGTTACTTTATTAACAATTCTTCCTACCATAGCTTTACCAAATGTTTCACTAAATAAATGCATTTTAGCAGCTGCAATTGCATATACTAAACCACCTATTACAGAAACTATTGCTACATAAACAACACAAGATAATCTACTATAATAATTTAATGGAACTATCTTACTTAATCCAAATACTGTTAAAATCATCAATAACATTGGTACTATCATCTTACATATAGTTCTCCATGTTTTACCATATCTCATATTACATTGTTTTCTCAATGAAAGTAAAGTAATCATAATACTTAAACTATAACCAATTATACTTGCTGTTACAGCACCTAAATATACTGGTATCCCAATCTTACTATATAAAATCATTAATGGTACATCTAAAAGTGCATTAGTCGCAAAACCACTTATTGTAGATAAATAAACAATTTTAAATTTATTTAATCCTTGTAATGCTGAAGATGCAATCATATAAATATTAATAAACAAACCAGTAAAGACGTTCAATGCTAAAATATATACACCATTAACATTATAACCATAGAAAATACTCCATATTGGTGTAGCAAGCATTGATAAACCTACCGTCATTGGTAATGACACAAATATTAATATTTGTAATGCTTGATTAAACTTATTATTAACCTCTTTCCAATTCTTTAAAGTATAAGCTGTAACCATTGTTGGAATAAAACTTGTACTCATACCCATTGCTACACTAGTAACTATCATATTAATCTTTGGTGCCCATGTAGTTACAGATGTTGATGCAAATTCTACTAATGATGGATCAATTTTCAAATAATCCATCGTTCTAACAAGTAATGTTAAATCAATAAAATTATAACAACTACCAACAATATTAATAATTATAAATGGTATAGCATAACTAAATATTTTCTTAATTATTTCTTTATTACTTACATCATCTTTTTCATATTTTTCATTAATATCAATACTTCCTGATTTATCTTGATGCATCTTAATTCGAATATAAATATAAGCTACTAAACCAGCTAAGAACGCTGCAAATACAGATATACAAACAGCAGTTGTTACTTTGCCACCTATTACATTTAAAACAAAATAAGTACCCAATAATATTACTGTTATTCTAACTATCTGCTCTATAACTTGTGAATAACTAGGTATATTAATAATCTTATGTCCTTGTAAATATCCTTTAGTAACACTTAAGAATGGAACAATTAGAATAGCAAAAGAAACACTTCTAATTGCTAAAGCAACATCTGATAAAGTATTCCCACCTTCTAAGTTTCCTAACATTACATGAGCAACCTGTCTAGCAAAAATAAACAAGAATAACCAAACAGCAAATGCTATTAAAACCATAATATTTCTACCGATTTTATAACTTCTAACTTTAGCTTCATTCTTACCTAAAGCACTATATTCACTAATAATTTTACTAATCGCTATTGGCAAACCAGCACTAGATATATCTAAAAAAACAATATAAATACTATAAGCATATCCATATAATGCTGTACCTTTACCATCCAACATTCCATAAAAAGGTATAACATATAACATACCCAAAATCTTTGTAAATACTATAGCAATAGTTGCTATTAAAGTACCTTCTACAAATGAACTACGTTTTAAAGATTTTTTCATAAAATCACGCTTCTTCAACTTAAATTATAACATATTTATCTCTTTATAATTAAAATGAGCCCTCTCCTTTACATATAAAATAATTTTATATACTACTTAAAAATATAGAAAATAACCATCAATAATAATATAATAACTAATAAGGTGATTTTATGAAAAAATTCTTTAAAGATAAACAAATGTATATTATTAACAGCATTATAACTATATCAATATTCATAATGGTATTACTTTTAAATCATATAAGTCCTTTTGGTAATAATCTATTAGGTAAAAGTGATGATATTGTTATCTTTAAACCAATGTTATATGACTTTATTACTAAATTAAAATCAGGTACTTTACTATCATATTCTTTTAGTAATGGTCTTGGTAATCCAACTATTTTTAATTTTGTTTATTGTTTATCTAGTCCCTTAAACCTAATTGCAATTATATTTAAAAATCAAGATTTAATGTATCTCTCAACAATTCTTCTAAAACTACTTGTTGCTACTCTTACCATGACTTACTATGTTAAATCTAAAACAGATAATAAATATATTATTTTTATAGCAACTATTTCATATATATTTTCCAGTTGGTTATTAACATATTATTACTACATGCCATGGTTAGATTTATTTGCTTTCTTCCCTTTATATCAAAAAGGTTTAGAAGACTTAATTAATAAAAAGAAATATAACCTTTATATTATTTCTTTAGCACTAATAACAATTTCTAATTTTGTCTTAGCATTTTCTGTTTATATCTACACAATTATCTACTTTATAATCGTAGAATTCTTCTATAAAAAAGATAATAGAAAAGAAAAATTACATAAGTTTAACCTTATTACTTTATCAACTATATTTACCTTTATTCTTATTTTCTTCTTTGTTTATTTCATCTTTGATATTTTTATTAAAACAGGAATTAATTTTGGTGGTGAAACTGCCAATAACTTCAATATTCATTTCTTAGATTTTATTAAATCTTTATTTTATGGCAATAGCAGTCTTATTATGTTAATGCATGGTGATACCTTTCCAAACATTGCTTGTAATACTTTCGTCTTCATTAACGTAATTTATTTCTTTATTAATAATAATATTTCCAAAAAAGATAAAGTATTTTCTTTAATAGGAATCTTCATAATCTTAGCAGCTTTCTTTATTAAACAATTTGATTTTGCATTAAACTTTTTTCATCAAATAAGAGGTTTAACATTCCGTTATACCTTCATTGTTGAAATTCTAATTATTAAAATGTTTATAACTAATATGATTAATCTAAAAAAAGAAGACTTCAAAAAATTATTACTAACAATCCCAATTATTCTTCTTTTGTTTATCATCGCTTTTAAAAATATTGATTTTAATATTAGAGTATTTACTATTTGTTCAATTATTGCCTACATAATTGCTATCGCCTTATTTAATGATAATAAATTTCATAAACTATTAATATGTCTATTAGTAATAATACAAACTTGTATTGCTTCTTATCTATTAATACCAGCTAATATGGAAAAAGAAACAATAGATACTTCTAAATATCAAAAAGAAAATGTTAAATATCGTTTAAATCACAACATCTATGATGAAAAAAATACCAAAGAGAACGATTTTAAAAATAAAAACCTTTATACCAATACTAAAACCATTTCCTTATTATCACCTATGACCTATAACAGGGTTTATTACTTAATGATTAATCTTGGCTGTTTTAACTATGAAAACACTTATTATGAATGTGAAGATCATAATGAATTATTATCTCTACTATTCAATGTAAAAACTGATGATTACTACCTAGAAAAAATCTATACTGTTAATTCTCTTATCAAACTTACTGATTCCGGATTAGATACAACAATTAAAGATAACTTTGAAAGAATTATTGCTAGTATGACAGGAATTACTGATATCTTTGATCGTATTACTCTAAAAGCTACTGAAGACGAAGAGAACTACTATTTTAAAACAAATTATGAATACTATTATATTGAAATTGAAAATGATGATGGCTCTAAAAGTACCATACCACAAAACTATAAAGAATTTAAAATAGCTAAAAAAGATGGTAAGAACGAAGCTATAATCTATGTAGTAAATCATGAAAAGCTAATGAAAATCTATGATTATCTTCAAAATAATCAAATAAACTATACCTATTATAATGATAATCATCTAGAAGGAGATATTAATGTTTACAATGGTAAAATGATTTTTACTTCTATCCCTTACGATGATTCCTGGGAAATTAAAGTAGATGATAAAATAGTAAAACCTACTATTCTTCTCGATTCTCTTATCGGTATCGAAGTCGAACCAGGTAAACATCATATTTCTATGAAATATAAAAATACTAATTATATTGGACCTACAATTGTTTCTCTTATTACTATAATTGGTTATATTATATTCAATATAAAAAGGAAGAATTAATCTTCCTTTTTTACTTTCAATAATCTTTTCAAATTTCTTTTTCCTAATCTTTTAGCTAAACAGCGATCACATAAAGGAATATATCCAGCATCACCAACTACAATAGCTTCTGTCTTATCTCCTTCATAATAAGTATAAGGAGCATCTTTTCCACAATCATAGCAACTAGCTTTAATATTAATAACTTCATCACTGATAGCTAAAACATATGGCATTACCAAAAATGGTTCTTGCTCAGAAGTCATATTAAGTCCTGCCGTAAAAATATTCATATCCATTGCTATTGATAAATAAGATAATACTCCTACATCACCTTCCATTAATTGAATTTCATCAATAAAAATCGTTCTAATATCCTTTTCATTTTTTTCTCCGATATAATCCAATATCTCTTCAAAACGATCTATTCCAATCGACTTAATCCCCTCAGTATAATCTTTACTTCTAATTTCACCAACATCTCTCGTATCTTTATTAGGTTTAAAACATAAAATATGTGATTTATTCCATATCTTATTATAAGCAGCCATCATTGCAGCAGTCTTACCACTATGCATTGGTCCTGTAAATGTTGTTATCATTTCTTGTTCAACCTTTTTCCTTTCTTTAAAGCAATTCTCTTATTGTAATAGGATTCATTTCTTGTAACATTTTCTATCGTCGCAATAAATTCTGGTATTCTAACATTTTCATTTTCCAAAACATTTATTTCTAAGATACCAATTTCATTGTTGTTTGCAAAAATATCCAAATAGAAATATTCTCCATCATAAGTAAAATAATATCTTTTCTTGTTTATAACATCATACTTATCATCTTTAAATTCCAATAAACTTTTATACATACTCTCATCTATTTGTTTTTCAAAGACAATAACTTTACTACCATCTTCTTGTAATTTATAAACACTTAAGACATAAGAAACACTACCATTAAATAAAACTTTTCTAACTCTTTTTTCCGTTCCTTCATCTGCTAATAAATATGTTTGTTCTATATTAGCAACTTTACCATTCTCTCTTATATAATTAAAATCAGTTTTCTCAAGATCAACACTATATTTTTCTTGTCTTTTAACTTGTTTCTTATTCAATAAATCATTAATAATATTTAATACTTCATTAATTTTTTCATCAACACTATCTTTTGGTTTAACAATCCTTATCTTAGGATGTCCAACCCAACTTTGCAATGTTCTATCTCCTAGCTTTAACGCTTCACTAGCACTCTCACTTCTGGCTTTATTATTCTCTGTCGTATAAAAGTCTTCTCTCCCCACTAAGTTAATTACCAAATCATACTTATTTAATAAATCACTAAAACTTTTAACATTATTTAATCTTGTTAAGATTTCTTCAAATTCTTCTTTATTAATATAGGCAGTATTATCAATAGTTCCTCGATCATATATTACCAAAATATCTTCTTTAGAACTTAACTCCAAAGCTCTATCAACTATATCTTCTTTTGCTAATTGTAATCTTAATACTAACTCTTGAAAATCTAATAAATTAACAGTATCATCAAGAAATGATATACCCCCATTAATAAGCTCTGTAGCAGTTTCTGTTACAACTAATACTTTTATTCCTTCTCTTGCATAAACTTCCTTTATTTTGTCTAAAACAGTTGTTTTACCACTGCCTGGTCCTCCAGTTAAAACTATTCTCTTAATCATTACTCTACCTTACCTTTTTAATTATCATTTTTTCCTTATCTAATTCATGAATAGAACCAGTTGTAACTCCAAACTGTTTCTTATCCATATCAACATCCTTATTATTCAAAATAAAATATATCATATTAATAACACCCCGGTGTGTTATTAATAAAATATCATCATCCATCTTTAATATTTCATTTAGATAATCATTAATCCGATCATATAAATTTCTTAAAGATTCACCATCAGGAAATACAGTATCAACAGTAACATTCTTTCCTTTAAATTCAGGATGAGCAGAATAAGCAATCGCTTTTTCTACTCCATTTAATTTTCCTTTGTTTTGTTCCCTTAAATTACTATTTAAAGTATACGGAACACCTAATACTTCACTTACTATCTCAGTTGTTTCAATAGCTCTTTTAACATCACTACACTGAATACTTTTAATATGGAGATTTTTTTTAATCCATAAAGCAGCTTCCTTAGCTTGTTTTCTTCCTTCTTCAATTAAAGAGACATTACTCCATCCCCCGACATAAGTTTCATCATCTTGACCATGTCTCATCAAGTAAACCATTATTTCACCTCCTAAATGCGTACTTTTTACACTTGATTGACGAAAAATAAAAATATTTTCTTTAGAAAATATCTTTATCTTCTATTTTATTTTTAAATTGATATACTTTTGCTGGCTTGTTACCTTCAAAACGATCTGTACTATTTGTATCATCTATTAAGTCTAAACTTAATATTTTCTTTCTAAAGTTTCTTCGATCAAATTTTTTACCTAAAATTGCTTCATAAGTCTTTTGCAATTCTGGCATTGTAACTCCATCTGGGAACAAACTCTTTAACATATTACTTTTAACTATCTGTTTTCTTAACTCAATTAAAGCATCATGTAAGATTTCCTCATGGTCATAACCCAAAGGAGGTATTTTATCAATTGGAAACCAATCAGCATTACTAGTATTTTCTGTTTCACGAAGTACTTTAACTCTCTTACAATCAATTATACCTATAAAACCAATTGCAACCATTCTCATTACTGGTGAACGATCTACTTTACCAAAAGCTTTAAACTGTTTAATAGGAACACCAGTAATACCAGTCTTTTCTTCAATCTCCCTTAAAGCTCCATGTTCTAAATCTTCATTATTATATAATGCACCACCAGTAAGAACCCAATCTCCTTTAAACGGTTCATTTTTTCTTTTAATAAGTAAAACCTTTGTTACTCCTTGTTCTACTGTAAACAAAGCAGTAATAACATGAATCCCCTGATTCTTGTATAGTTTATTTCTAACATTCATACTATCACCTAACATAATTATAATGCGTATTTTATACACAAGTCAATATATATAACACATAAAAATATTTTATGATATAATTTATACAGAATAAAGGTGGTATAAAATGGTATTAATACTCATACTAATTCTCCTTATTGGTATTTGTTACATCAAATATATAGGAAATAAAGAGTTAATAAAAAATAACTGTAAAAATGAAGAAGATCAAAACAATGCTAAAAATGCTCGTAAAGTTTATTCTTCTACCAAAACTAGTAACGTAATTCTAATATTATCAGGTTTATCTTTAATAATCGTCTTACTATTAAACTTTACAAATATTGACTATGCTATTAGAGATTTCTTATCAACTGAATTTGTTGAAAAAAGAGAATTTAGTTATTATTCCTACCTCATACCAATATACATTTTGGTATGTCGCCAAATAGTAATAGAAGTTAATCTTGGTGAATTCTTATATAAATTCTTTAATGTCGAAGAACCAGAAATGGATAATACCATTATTAAAAATATATTAACTAAGAAAAACAAATCACAAGAAAAATTATCATTTGAAGAAATGTTAAGACAAAAAGAACAAGAAATACAAAGCATGCCAGAAATACTGGATCCTGAACCAGAAGCTCCAAAGATCATCAAAGAGGAACCAAAAGCTGAGGTTAAAGAAGTTAAGGAAAAAATAAATCCTGAGGAAAAGCCATTAGAAAGAGAACAAGAAAATTTGGATTTACCAGAAATAAAAAAAGATTAATAAAAAATATAGATTATTAAATCTATATTTTTTTTTATAAAAAAACACCATAATTGGTGTTTTAATTTAACATTGCTAATTCTAAATCATATCTTAATTTACTAGCTGCTGCATGGTTTTCCATATCAACATCTTGACCTTCCAACCACATATATATTCTTAATTTTGTAATACCAGCAGGAATATGTAATAAAGTTTGATTAGCTTCAAAATAATGAGGTGTCGCAACATCAGGATTTACACTTGTAAAGTATGAACTTCTATCAGTTTGATCAATATATACAGGTGTAGCAAACTCCTGGTTTACTCCCTTATATGCAATTCTAGCAGCTCCACTAGCTGAAGTATTTACTCCATAAACATCTCTTGCATTATCAATACCAGTTGCTGAATGGGTATCATAATTTGGTTCCCAAATATATGCTTTTCCACCGTTAGCTCTTAAATTTTGTGCAGCACCAGGATTTCCTGCTGCTACAGTTCCTTCAATAACAAATCCTACTCTAGCAGCATTTTGAGCTCCTCTATCAACTACATCTGGTTGAGGTAATACACTAGAGTTGGCTGTAATACCAATCGTTGCTGGAGTTGTAACCAATAAGAAAATATCAAAAGCAATATAATGCTTATCAATACACTCTTCATCTCCAGTACATTCCATTTCCTCTTGCTTATAAGTAGTTAATGTAAAACCACCATTCTTCTCTTCCGTTGTTACTCCATAGAACATATCCAAAGTTCCATCAGGACCAATATTACCAGCAGTAGATACATTAGCTAAAGTATCAGGTAATTGATTAATTGCTCGAGGATAAGTTAAAGGAGCATTAATTATTTGTTCTTTTGTTACGAAATTATCCCAATTTATTGCATCTGCTGAAACTTGTAAACCTGTTACAGTAGCAACATTTATATCAATAGAATCGATTGTTGCATGTTTATTAGATGAAAACCATGCCCATGAAGATGCTGAAAGCATACCAATCATGACCAATACTAAAAGAATTAATAATATTATTCTTTTCTTTTTTCTAGATTGTTCATCCTTCCTTTTTCTTGTTTTATTTAAAGTCTTTATTTTAGCCATAAAAAACACCTTCAATTCTATACTTTCCTAATATAAGTATAAAATATTTAAGTCCTCATTGCAAATATAATCAATATCCTATTCACTATTTATTTACAATAAAAAAAGGAGTAAATTCTCCTTTATTATGATATAGATAACTCGATGTCTAACTTCATGTCATGTCCAGTTGCATTATTTTCTGTATCAACATCTTGTCCTTCTACCCAGAAGTATACTCTGAATTTTGTAACACCAGATTTTAACTGAATATGCATATCAGTCGCACCATGGTTCTTATAAGTAATAATATCAGGCGTAACTTTAGATACATATGCTGAACTATTAGTTTGAGTTAAGTTAACAGCTGTATCGAAAGCTTGGTTAACACCATAATATTCAACTGGGGATTGTTGACTACCACTTACTAAACCATTAATTCCATAGAATTGTCTAGCAGCAGCAGCACCTGCAGATGTATGGGTATCAGCATTTGGTTCCCAAATATAAACTTTTGCAGGATCTGAATCTGATTTAGATGCATTTAAAGCACGAGCAGCTAAAATACCATCATCAGGATTATCTGTATAGTATTCATCATTAGATAAATGTCCACGATATACGAATGCAACACGAGTAGCATTTTGAATACCAAAGTCATCATCTTGGAAAGTAACTCCAGCATTAGCACCTAATTGTAAGTTTGCATCATTAGTAACTTTTAAGAAAATATCAAATGCAACAAATGTTTTACCATTACATTTATTTTCATCAGCTACAGTTTCATTACCATTACTATCATAACACTTAGCTTCACTAGCAGTTGTAGTAGTTAATGAATAAACTTCTGTACCATTACAAACACCATTAGTTACAGTACCATTACATGTAATTTCAACATTACCATCAAATAATTCCATATAGTTTTGTCCACCATCAACATGCATGTTTCCAACTGTAGATACGTGGTCTAGAATATCAGGTAACTGATTTCTACGATCACCCCACTCATTTGTAATTAAATTTGCTTTATTAATTGAAACTCCCCAGTTTACAGCGTCAGCTGAAATTTCAAGACCATTTGCAGTACGTGCTTGTACTTCTAATGAGTCAACACTAACAGTTTTATTAGAAATAAACCATGCATATGTTGCAGTACTAAGCATTAAAATGGTTACAACTAATAAAACAATCAATAACAATAATCTCTTTTTATTACTCTTTTTCTTTTCTGTCTTTGCCATATCTTTCTTTTACTCCTTTAATTAACGTTTTTTTCTTCGACATGCTCTTCATAAATATCCATGTGCATCTTCATTTCTCCACCAAGTATGTTATTAACACACTCAGGATCATCTCCCTCGAGCCATATAACAACAGTTACTTTGTCCCTTTCACCAGGATTCATACCTTTTCTCGAAGCTCTAATAATTGTGCCGTCCGGATCATCTACAAAAGGTATCGTCGGTTCACTATCTGATGTATGATAATAAATCGGTTCTTCCTTTCCGGTAATTGGACTCTTCTTCGCATAAACGAATCGGTCATCATTAATGAAAATCATAACTCTAACTGCATCATCAACTTCTTTAATAATGTCATCTATTGTTACGGAATACCAATAGTTTATTGTTTCCTCACCTTGGTTTTCCAAATAGAATGAATGAGCTATGTAGTTCTCACCATTGTGAGCACCTTCAGCTTCTCGATTAATGTTATCAGGCAACCATTTTATTGAGATATTATCCATAAACTCAAGCTTAGAAGTAGAGAGCTTTATAACAGAACTTCTGTCATTCAACGACTCATACATAACTAAATTTGAATTTAAGTATGTGTTTTTATCCATATTGATAACAAAACTACCAGCACTATAGACTATTCTCAATATGAAATAAGCTATAATCA
>Ga0247610_10002709_pt1 | contig 20150 bp, 16 predicted proteins | sample 174DNAGHGhighgp2_FD_193483 | JGI IMG/M metagenome (GOLD analysis project Ga0247610, IMG submission 193483) | Sheep rumen microbial communities from Palmerston North, Manawatu-Wanganui, New Zealand - 1742 DNA GHGhigh gp2 | ecosystem: Host-associated > Mammals > Digestive system > Stomach > Rumen...
CTTTCATTAACTCAAGATTTTTTATTCCGTTTTCCCCTTGAAGGAAATTTGCTGATAATACAGACCCATCAAAATCTAATAAATTACCAAATGCTTTTTGCATTTCTTTAGCAGCTATTGCTGCTTCTTGCATACTACCAGATTTTAATGCTTTATTTCAATCACCATAATTTTCAGTTACATCTTGAATAGCATCATCAAAACGAATAATTGCTCTTGCTACTTGGGATGCTTCTAAAGTACACTCAGCTAAATGGTCATCTAATTCATCAATAGTTTTTGCATTCTCTTTAATATATTCAGTTAAACTAGCAAATTCTTCTTTAAGTTCTTCTGCTTTCTTTTTAGATAATCCATCTGTATCTATTTCTACAGGAGTATCTTCAATTTCTTTTTTTAATTCGGCTATTTTTTCTCGCGCGCTCTTTACAATATCACCAAAAGATGCAGAATCTTCACGAATGCCATACTTAATAACAATTTCACGCTCTTTATCTGTTAGAGCATCAGATTCCATAAATGCTCTAACATCTTCTCCATAAAACTGATCATTACTATTTTTTGATAATATATTTGCGATATCTTCCGATTTTCTATTTGCAATATCCTCTAAAATTTGTGCTTTATTATTTGCAAAATTATTTTCAGCATTTACAACTGCAGTTTTTAAACTTTCTGTGGTTAATTCACCTATTTCATTGATTTCTTTTGAAACTTGGTCTGTTAAATATTTTTGAACTTCTTCAGAGTAAGCTCCAAAACCCATACTATTTAGATCTTCTTGAATATCTTGCCCAAGTTCATTTTGAACATTTGCTTGAATAAAAGCATCTTGTAAATTTTTATCAGATTCAGTATTAGCTTGAGTTTCTCTTGCTAATTTTTCTATACTCTCTCGATTATCTCATAAAGTTTTTATTAGTTGTTCATTATATAATCCTTGTGTATTTAATGCTTGAGCAAATCGATCATATTCTGCAAAAACAGCTCCCCTAGAATCAACATATGCTTGAACGGCGCTAAGAACATTTTCAGTAGATACAGCATTTGGATTACTTGTAGATTGCGTTCCAATAGATGTTTCTACAGTAGTTCCTTGCCCATATCCTGTTTTGCGTGAAATTTCTGTAGCACGACTTCTAGATGATGCGCTATGATCTGTTTGTTGAGTATTTATAATATCAATATATTTCCCTTGAAGTTCAGTATATTGCTTATTTAAATACTCTTGCATGCCCTCTTCACTTAATCGCAAAGAGCCTCCAACATTTTTTACTTTATCAGCTAGCTCTGGGTATTTCGTAATTATATCAAGAGTTTCTTGATTTAATTTTGCTACTGCTTCATATCATTCTTCAGTTCCCTGTTTTAAATCATCTAAGGCTTTTACCGCATTTTGATGATCTTCTAAAGTAGATTTTAAATCATCAAAAGCTTGTTTAGTTTCTTGATATGCTTCTTTTGCTTTTTTGGCTTTTTTAGCTGCTTCTTCTGCCGCTTTAGCATCAGCATTTCAAGCATCTGTAGCTGATTTTATAGCTACAACAACACCTGCGATTGCTGTAGCAATAGCGATAAAAATTCAAAAATGAGGTTGAGCAAAAAGAGTAGTGAAAAAAGTTATTAAAGATCCATTTGCAGCATCTAATGCAATTTTTACTCCTGGAATTAATACTCCCAATGTCTTAAATCCAGAAAGTAAAGCAGGAAAACCCATTAATAAAGAAGGCAATGCTTTTGTAATTCTTTCAAAAGGACTTCCCATATCTTCATCCTTCAAAATTCTAACAGCCGTTGAGAGAGAAGTAATACCCATTGTAATTTGAGAAATACCTTTTGTAGCTTGTGTCACCCCTTCACTAAATTCTGGAGTTAAGAAAAAAGGTCCTTTATTTGTTGACTTTTCTCCTGGATTAAAAGTTTTATTTAAAGTATCTTCTATATTCTTCTTTTTTTGAACTAATTCATCATATTCCTTTACTTGCTCTTTTAGCTCTTCTGTAACTTTTCCTTCACCAGATAAATTTTCATCATTTAAAGCCTGAATTCTTTCTTGCTTTTGATTAATTTCTGCATTAATACGGTCTAAATCACCTTGATACCTTTTTTGCTCTTTAAATCCAAAAGCATTTTCAATATCAGCAGTAATATCATTTTTTTGCTTTTCAAGATCCGCAATTTCTTTTTCTACTGATTCTTTTTCCGAGCTTTTTTCTTTAGATCCTTTTTCTTTTGATTCTTTTATTTTTTTATCTAATTCTTTTATTTGTTCATCTAAATCTTTAGTTGCATCTGTTATTAAATCTTGCAAATTAGATTTATCTGGTTTTAATTTTTCTTGAATTTTTATTTTTGCATCAACCAGTTTTTGAGCATCTTCTAACGCCTTTATTGTTGCTTCACTAGTTTTTCCAGCCTTAGTCAATTCTAGCATTGCTGCAATTAATTTGCCAACATCTGCTGTTGTTAAACCTAATTGCTCTCTAAAACCAAAAAATTTTTTAGTAAGATTTTCAATTGCTATTGTTTGATCAAGGCCTTCATCACCAGCAATTTGAGCCAATGCATTATTAAATCCACTATTTTCACCATTTATTATTTTAGCTAACTCACTTGTATCTCTACCAGAATCACCAGCTTTAAAAAAGACATTTTGTATTTCTTTATTTGCTTTGTCCTGCGCTGCTTTCCTAGCTTCAGCGGCAGCAACTGCTTGTTCTTTATATTGTTCAGTATTGCTTACTAATTGTTGATATAATTTAAACTCATCATCAGAAATTTTTCCTCTTAACTGTCTAATTTGCTGATTTAATTTAAGTTGTTCTGTTAAAGCATCTATCTCTATTTGATCAGCATATATATTCGCAGTTGGATGCTCTTCTCGCATCTTTATTGCAGCTTGAATGGCTTCATCTGCCATCCTATCCTGCTCAAGCTGAGCATATGTAGAGTTGCTTCCTTTTGGCTTTAATATTTTAGATAATTGTAATTGTGCATTTTGCAAACTACCAACCATTTTGTCTCCAAATAAAGAAGTCATTAATCCAGTAATGGTTGCTAATAAACCAGGTAATCCGCCTAAACTATCTATTAAGCCGTCTACACCTTTTAATATTGCTGCTAAGCCATCTGTAATTGTAATAAAAAATTTATCATCAATTAAATCTTGATACAAAGCTTGTCAAGCTGCTCTAACTCTCTTCTGGGCAGCCTCTCAACTTTGTGCGTAAATATCAGCCTGTTCTTGTAGAGCGCCATCTGATCCATTAGCAACTTTTAAATTCTCTTGGAATTTATCTCAATTATCAAATAACGCAACCAAGTTAGTATACTGTCTAACACCACCAACAGTTTGTGCTAATGCAATCTGCTGGTCTTTAGCTAATGATTGTCATTTAGCACCAATTTCATCAAGGATAGTGTTCATATCTTTAAGATCACCATTCTGATCTTTAATATCAACACCAACCTTCATTAACGCTTCAGAATATTTATTTAAACTTGTGCCATCTTCAAGAGTTTCTCCAAGTTTTAAACCTTGCAATCTTGAGAAAATTGTTCTAAATGAATTACCAACAGTAGATTCACTCTGACGTGTTTGCGCCACAACTGTAGCCAATGCGGTTGCTGCATACTCATAGCTCAAACCTACTGTATCTGCTACTGCCGCAAATTGCTGCATACCATTAGCAATTTCTTCTGAACTAGAAGCAGTTGCCGCACCTAATGCAGTAATAACATCCGCAAAGTGAGTTAAATTATCACTACCATCTGCGAAGTTATTCCAGATAGCTGTCATATAGCTAGAAACATGTTCAGCAGATTCACGAGTAACATTTGACATCTGCATAGTAATATCAGTTCTCGCTTTAACTTCTTCATCGTTCAAACCTTGCTGGTAGTAGATTAAGGCCGCATCAGTATATGCAGTTGTGCTAACACTTAACGCTTGCGCCGATTTATTCGCCTGCTCTGCAAATGCCGCCATCTGATCAACAGATCGTCCAGTAACGATTGCGATATCTGTTAAAGACCTATTTAAATCTTGCGCATAACCATATGCTCCTTGTAATGCGCCCATGAAACCATGTAAAATACTACTAGATAACTGCCATCTTGCAGTATTCTTTAAAGCCGTCCACATATTATCTAATAACTTATTAGATTCTATCATCGGCTTTTGGGCTGTAACAATACTATTAGCAAGATTTAAAAATGCTTTTTGACCATCAGCACCTAAATTATTCATGTCTTTAGATAAAGATGTTAAAGACATTCCAGAATTATTTAATTGCTGATTAAATTTAGACAAATCTAATCTGCCAGTATCCGCATTCAACGAATTGTTAATTGCGGTTTTTAATTTTAAAACGGATTGTTGCGCTTTTGAGATTTGCGCATCAAAGCCAGTAGTAGCACTATTCTTAATAGATGAATTCATTAAGTTATCCAATGATTTTTGCAAATCAGCTATTTGCGCTTTGGCTTGCTTTGTATCCGCCTCAAAACCCAGCTTAACATTTATCTGTTTTGGCATATATCCTGCTCCTTTCTCTCCAATAAAAAATACCCCTATGAAGAAAATATCCTTCATAGGGGTATACACTATCTATTCTTCTTTATAATTCAAAAATTAGATAATTAGATTAACCAAGTTTGTTCAAGACTTTATCTACAAGCTCAATGCCTTCTTTATTCTGTAATCCACTCATTAACTTATTAATATCAAGATCTAAATTATTATAATCAGTATTCATCGCATCTAAAATACCATATGCGGAATCTTGATACTTATAAATCTGCTCAATTGTTTCTTTTAAAAGAGTATAAAGATATCCAATCTCATTCTCATTAATAGCGTGGAATACTTCAGTATACAATCCAGAAGACATGAACATATCATATAGCTTAGCTTTGTCCTCTTTCTGTTTTTCAGTAATTGAAATATTTGTATAATAATTAATTACTTCTAACGCAAAGAACATATCAACTTTACCTGGATTATAGAACCTGTTGGCATCTGCGGCCGCTGCTTGATTTAAAACACTGGTAATAAAATCTAATTTCTTTTCAATAGATAAATACTGCTTAACTTCAATTTCCTGTTCATTAAATGTAATTATTTTATCAGGATCTTTTGGAGTTAATTTTAATTTATTTAACGAAACTTTTGCCATGATATAATTCTCCTATTATGTTCTATTTTATTATACCAAAAATTTTTAATAAAAAGCAAATTATAAATTTTTAAGATTTATGCTTATTGTTAATTTTATTTTATGTGTATATGAAAGCAATGCAGTAATACGTTCCATTGCTGCAAACATATCCCTTAATCCACTATTATAATCATCATAAATAGAAGTTACCCATTTATTTTGTGCTGTCAAAGCTTGTTGACCAGGTAACCCAGAAAAAGACACATTTCCTTTTCCTCCTATAATAGATTCCCCCTTTATTTCTCCAGAAACAGAAGTACCTAAACTTTTTCACACTTCCATTGCTAGTTCTCCAGCATCATAGATAGAATACCTATTTGAAGTTGTATCATGCAGAATAAAAACTTCATTTAAATTATTTGGAGTTTCTAAATCTCTTACTCCCATTAATCCTCTCATCACCAAAGCAAAACGAAAAACTTTATCAAATACAATTCTATCTGCAAAATTAGATCGCGCTATATTATCATGAGTAGAAATTAAATTTAAATAATGATTTGCAAAATCGGTTGTAACAAAATTAAAAGCACCCAATAAAGAAGTTCCAGAAACTATATTGATATTTCTTTTAGAACCATTTTCATAATTTTTTAAAGATGCGCCAAGTCCATTTACATTAAAAATATTATCAGGAAAATATAATTCTAGATCAACCGTTCCCATAGATCCTTTTAAATCAATAATACCACCATCTGTTCCAAAACCATAACGTTTATCTCCTGGATCGTTAAAATTACTTGCTTTATTTTCAAGTTCAGTCATTATCTTATTTAAATGACAAAAACTGCCCCCTTTTACCAAAGATGTATATTTTATTGTTTCTTTACCTTTTCAGATTTCTTCTAAAGTTTTATCAATTTCTTTATCTGCTGCCAAAATCATTTTTAACATTAATAAAGCTAAAGCATATTCTGCAGCTTCTCCCTTTTCGGCACTTGTAGGAATATTAATACTTTTAGAAAGATTTTTAATATCATTAACTATTTTATTCACTAAATTTTTAGAAGATTGTGTTTGCAATCTTATATATTTCTTGCTTTCAGTATAATCTGGATTTTGAGCCATTTTTAATATACCATTTTGTAAATTTTCTAATGTCTTTTTTTGCTTTTGAATTTTTTGCAACTCTTTTTTAGGAATATTTCCATTGGCTAATGTATTATTAATATTTTCTAAAATTTTACTTAAGCTAATAAATAAATTATCAATACTCTCAACTGAAATTCTTTGTCGTGTTTTTCCTTGATCATCTTTTTCTTTTTTTACATATAAATTCTTCATTTCTGTATATAATGATTCTAAAGATAAATTACTAAAATTAAAAGAAAAATTTGGAAATTTTTTATTTACTTCAGTAGTAATATCATTTAAAATTGCTTCAAAATCAATATCTTTTTCATTATTTTGATTCAATAATGAGTACGCTTCTTGGAAATTTCCAGCACCTAATTCATTTAAAAAATTTTCCATTCCTTTTAAATCCGCATTCTTACCACGAGAAAATTGCGCTATTTTCATTAATTTATTATGAGTTTGTTGCCAAGCTTCTGATGCAGATACATTTTGTTTATTAGAGTTTTTAGGAACAATCCCATACTTTCTATAATTTTCACTATGATAGTGAATATAATATCCTAAGCCTTGTCCCGTTTTTGTACCAGCCATACTTTATCACCTCATATAACCAAAAAAAGGGAAGGACTATTCGTCCTCCCCTTCCTTTTCTTCAACCATAATCTTCAAACCAGTCTCAGGCTTAATAATAGAAATCTTAGCCTTAGATAAATCTAAAGCGGGTTGTTTCTGTTCGCTCTGTCCTGGTTTGATTACTTTAATAGTTGCCGGTTTCGCAACCATTCTTCTTTTCTTACTAGAGCGAGTAAACATATAGATTATTCTCCTGCGTCGTCGTGATTATCAAGACTCATACCAGCTAATTCACTAGCATTGCTACGTCCATTATGCCATGTGCGGCCACGGTGGAGATCATTATTAGCATCAGAAGCTGTTGTAGCATTTTCAATAATCTGAATTTCCGCAAATACTTTATGACTCTTATCAAATCTTGTATAATCTGGGAATGCATCCATTGTGAATGTAAATGTACTTGGATCACCAGTAGCAGCCATTGTAAATGTGAATGCAGACTGAATCTTACAGTTAGGAATAACAAACTCTGCTGGATGGTCTACACCAGCCTGGTCTCTCCAAAGAGTAGAACCTTCTAGATAATAAGAACCAGCAAATTTTTCAGCATCAATCACAATTCTCTTCGCGCCAGAGCGAATTGGTGTATAATAATCAATAAGAATACCATTACCTACATTAGAATCTTCTTTTAAATTAACTGGCTCATAAGTATATAGCTTTTGGTTAACGCCACCTTTATCATGGCAATCTAATTCTTTACCAAAATTACAATCATGAGTATTAATAACCATCTTAAATCTGCCATCTTCTGCTGCTTCTACAGCTGCATACATTCCATTAGCATAATCAGAACCAGTGCTTTGGTCTACAATATAAGGTTCAGAAATAACTTCACCATCTTTTGTAAACATAATGCAAGCATAGTTTTCATTCTCAACTCCGCCATTTTTAACAGGTTTAGGCAAGAATGGCTCTTTATCAACATAAACAGTTAATGTATTAGTACTTTCATCAACTTCATATTCATCTGTTGTTTCAACAATATGCTGATAAATAGGCTTATCTTCTGAAGCCTCAATTAAACCAGCACCTGTTAATACAGATAAGCTTTCCGGTGAAATCAATGCATCTTCCATTGTGAAAGTGACTGTACGCTCACCTTCCCATGCCATTAAACGAGCATTACCTTTACCACCCTGCGCATAAACAGTAGTAGAAGCACCCTCTAATGTTGAAGTAGTAAGCGTATCGAAATATAATACAGGTTCATTCTTTAGAAGCGCTTGTTTCCTAGATCCATTGTGCCCTTAGCTCTTAACACAACGTCAACAATGTCACGAACACCATATTTCATGGGCTTTGTCCTCCTTCTTTATTTAATCTTTGTGGATATTTCTTGTTCAATCTTCAGGCTTGCCGTCGCCTTTTGCACCAGCAAGTCTTGATCGAATGTCTAAATCCCAATTAGTTCATAAATTAAATCTTTCTAATTGGTCTTCTATTTGATAAATTGTATAACCAATTAAAGTATTTACAGATAATTTCAATCCAATAGCTAATGTAGATATATATCTTGCATATACACTACCCACATCGTCTCCTTTTAAATGCGCTACTCTTGCTTTACCTTTTTTAATTTTTTCTGCTATTTTAGCAGCCTGCGCATTTACTGGATTAAAATCATCTTCTTTCTTTTTCAAACAAAAAACTTGCCGTAAGATTTGTTGAAAACTTTCGAAATTTCCTTCATCTATTATAATATTTGAATTATTATAATTTAACAATAATGACCTTGGGGTCATATTTACCTTTACATTTGGTAGAATTAAAGATAATGCATTAATGACATTTTCTTTCGTCTCTTTCGCTTCCTTCTCAGCCATTATTGTCATAAATATTTGAAAATTAGAAGTATTAGATAAATCTCTTTTGTCCTGTCTAAATTGTTCTTTATCTATACATAAGGCTTGAACACCTAATAAAAAAGGTTTCTCACCAACCATAGATATTTCTTTTATTGTTGGCTGATGAATAATAAGCTGCAATTCTGGAATTGGAATATCCGCTCCAGTAAATAAAGCAAGATCAATATCTTTCATTATTCTTTAAATTGTTTTTGTTTATACAGTTCATTAAAATCATCAACCATTTTTTGATTATCTGCTGGATTAGGAGTATTAAATTTATCTTCTCCTCCATGAATTGCTTGATACATTAGGGTTAATCCAGCAAATTCATCATTAAGAATAATCTGACTTGCGCCCATAAAATGCAATTCACCAATACCAGTTAAATGTTGTTCATTAAACATTGAATCTAACTCTGCGGCAATTCGGTATGGACGTAGCTGAAAATCTTGTAATTGTCATTGGTCAAAATGACAGATAATATCAAAAGTAATTATATTATCTCTAAACTGTGGACTTGAACTTGGTGTGAAATTATCCATTGAAATAATTATGTAGGCTAATACACTTCCATCAACATATAGCTTAGGAACAATTTTAATGTTTTTTCCCATTAACTCTCGCTTTTGCGCATCAGTTAAAGCTGGATGGTCAAGCGCATCTCTATCTGTGTAGTATAGAATTTTACACAGATTTTTATTCTTCATAATTCATGTTGTGATAATTTCCAAATCCTTGTCAACCGCCATAAAAGATGAATGCGGTATCGTATAATTTTTAATTATCATAATACTCCCTTTTCTCCTTTAAAATAAAGACTCAACAACAATTGTTTTTTCAGAAGAGCCATACTTTAAAACAAATTGTCCACTATAACCACTATCCCATTTCAATACAACTTTCTTGTCTTGTGGAATAAGTTTAACAGGAACTTTTTTGTCAATGCTCCATTTTGAGTCTTCTTTTCCTCTATAAAAATACTTATATTCAGTACGTGGCTTAATAAATGTTTCACCCTTAATCAAATTATCAAAATCATCTTTTTCTATATTAGGATCAATTGGTTCAACAACCAATCCATTAACAAGGCCATTCTCCATATCATCTTTAGTCTCGTTAGCATAATATTCTACCGCAACTACTTGTAATACACCCTTCATACTAATAGAGTCTGTTGCTTCTACACGCCAACAAGTATTTTTATCTTTTTCTTCAATACCCTTTAAATAAAATTTGGCATATCGTCTAAAATACTCTAATGCTTCTGGAGTCTTTGTCATTAAAATATCAAGTGAATGATTAGGCTCATCAACACTTATACCATTCTTCTGAATAAAATTAATTTTAGTTTCTACTGGACCGCGAACCGCAAGATACTGCGTAAATTTTTCGCCATTTTCATTAAGTCAAGATACAGTATAATTACAACGTCTAATCTCTCCTTTAAAATAAGCCAATTCCGTTAAATCTTGCAAATAAATAATTCACTTAGTTCCAGTATTCATTCAATCAAAAATATCTCCTGGTTGATATCTGTATTCATAACCAACAGAGAGAATTTTGTCATCATAATTTTGTTTAGTCTTATCGGGGTTAATTAAAGCTGGTGCTTGTTCTTGGTCTATTGCATCAGTATGTTTAATCTTCGCTGCTTGATAAGAATATTTTGTTGCATGATCTAATGTTCATCTTTTATCTCTAATCATGCGATCTTGTTGCGGTTGCCCGCCATGTCAATTTATCCTATTTGCCATTAAATTTATTCCAGAGAACTGAGATCTATCTGTGCTATAAGGCATTTAACATCCCCCTTAATAAAGAAATTGACTCAAATACTGTTTTCCGATAAATTATAAATTCTAAATCCTCAGAAACTTTTAATCCTTCAAGTTTGCTTAGAAGAATTAAAAATTGGTCATTTGAAGCAAATATCTCTGATAATCCCCTAATTTCAATTAAAACAGTATTTAATTGTTCTAGCCAATTTTCTCCATTTTCTTTCATCGGTATTAATTTTCAAAGCTGATTAGTTAATCTATTAACATCAGAACGAAAACTTTCCTTTGAAATATTAATGCCTAACTTCGTAGTCACCAAAGATTCCATTTCTTAAAACGTCCCAGTTAGATTCAATATATCCCTGGTCATTTACACGTCTACGTTTATATAAACGTTGCATATGAAATGATTGTCTCTGGCATTCCGATAATAAATTTAATAATTTGGCAAGATGGTTCGCTTGTGAAGTCATTTTAAAATCTGACCCGCTATATTTCATACGAGTGTTTTCAATAGATGTAACTTGGCGTTGCAGCCAACCGCACATCATTAATAAAGCGAGTATATTAATTTCTTCACTAGTTAAATCAACATTAAAATGTGAACGTTCAATATATACATCAGGGATGCCATCATCCTCTTCCTCATCTGGAGTATTCCATACTACACCAATAACAAAATCTCCTTCCTCTACTTTATCCTCTCTAATTACAAGAGTTTCAATGGAAAAATCATCTAAAATTTTTCTAGGAAATTCAAAACCTGGTATAGCATCAATTAAAAGGGACCTTAGGTCCCTCATTGTATCTTCTGGAGTTAACTCCATGTACATATCGTCAGTAATTTTTCCAAGAAAGCGATTATATATATCTGTGAACTGTGTTCCCATATATATTCCTCCTTTCTTAATAATTATTTCTTAATAATCTTTGGTTTGTTTGCGGCAGCTGCTTCTTCTGCGACACCGCCACTGGCTCTACGACCAGGTGTAGCCTGGGCTCTACGAACCTTTTGAGCTGGCGCCGCAGGTGCTTCATCACCTTCAATAGCCTTGTTTTCTCTATCATGAGCAATTGCTGCGTCAACATCAAATCCAGTCATTTCTTTAAGAGCCTGTCTTTTTGAGAAGTCATTTAAAGGAATCTGAACGCTTAAATCCTTAATCATATCAATAACTCCTTCTGGAGCAAAATCAAGCGCATCCTTAAATTCATTTAAACTGCCTTCTTTAATGAGTTTAGCTACGTTATCAGCATTCATGTAATACTCAGGTTCCCTATGAATATTTAAATCATCAAGAATCTGTTCATCTTTTACCAAAAGATGATTTCTAATTAAATCAAGTCCACCAGCAGTATAGGAAAGAGCTTCAATTTCTTCTTTAGGAACTCTAATACTCTGTCTCGGCGCAAGTTCTCTTCTAATATGTCTATCTGGAATTTGATATACAATCTTACCAGCTGATCTATTTTCAACTGTTACTAAATCTGCCATCTTTATAATCTCCTTTTTCTCCAATTAATGAAAATAAGGGGAGAGGGGATTTACCCCTACTCCCCTTTATCCTTTTATATTATATTGTTTTTGGTATTACGGATTTACTGGATCTGGTGCACTTGAACCTTCGCCACCGTCTACAACAACAACATTCTTAACTGTATCAGCAAGCTGGAATGCGCCTTCCTTAGATAATGAAGTATCCTTATAAACGCACATTGCATTATTCATCATGCAAACTACGCCAACTTTCTTGTAAACCTGGATTTCACGACTCCAGTCACGATTAGCTCTTTCATCAACAAGAGTGTCGCCTTCAAAAGCAACCTTAACTGGCTTCATATCTGCGCCAGATGGAATAATCCAGCAGAATGAAGGATCAATAACCTTCTCTTTGCCTTCAATAATATCCTTATAAGCATTAGGAAGAATGACAACATTCTTATCTCTATAGCCACTTAAACGACCTGTTCTGTAAAGTTCATCCTTCATGGCTTCTGTATATCTCCAAGCCTCCTGAGGAATCATCTTAACAGCAAATTCGTTTGTGCAGTAAATTGTTACATTACCATATGATTCAGCAAGACGAACAAGTTCATCAAATGAAGCTGCATCAAATCCATTAGTAACTACACGGTTCATAGCAGGAAGCTGATTGATAGCACCCTCAAGAGCCTTACCAATTTCTTCGTAAACAAGGTCATCCATACCTTCCATTACGATGTTTGTAAGTTCAGCAAAGTCAGCACGACCATCAAGGAATTCTTCAAATCCGATCTGTGCAGCTCCGCCAATAGCACTTGTAGGAACTTCAAAGCTTTCAGAGCTCTTAGCAAGCTTGAAGACTTCGTAATTACCAGCAAGTCCTACTCTTGTAATGAACTGCTTAGCACGATTTGTTCCATCAATCTTTCTACGGAACATTGGTCTGTCGCCCTGAGCAAATGTTTTAACTTCTGCAAACTGACCATAATTCTGAACAACTCTCTTAGGAAGAACGTCGTTCAATGTTTCTTCAATAATAGAGAACACAAGGTTCTTATTTTCACGATATAACTGGTATGTTCCAGCAATCTCTTTGAACTCATTACGAAGTGTTTCGTTAAGTTCAGCATAGCTGAAATCCTGTCCATTATAGCTATACGCTTTAGGAGCTCTAGGATCAGCGTTAGCCACTGCTTTAGCTAATGCAATAAAATTTTTCTTATCTAACATTTTCCTTTACTCCTTTCTTATTACTTAACGCGCATAACCTTTACGCCTGGTTGCATATCAGGCATTGTGTAAACCTTAACAACCTGCATTGTTGGGTGAAGAGCATCAGCACCTTCGCCAACTTTTAAATAACCATCTTCGCCTGGTGTTAACATATCGCCAACCTTTAAACTACCAGGTTCAGCAGCAATTGTATTTGTTGTCCAAATATCGCCAATATTAATCTTGAAAAGACGTGGAACCATACGTGTTCCTTCCGGCATATACTTAGGCTTCTTGTAGTTCTCAACTACATGGAATGGATCATCAGTAGAATCTACTTCATAAGGAGAAGCCGGTTTTGTAACGCGCTCAACGTTGTCATTACCCAAGCTATCCTTAGCTCCATAGAAACGAGCCTGCCATTCTGTTAAAGGCTGTGTTCCATCAATTGGACTGTAAACACGAGCAACATAATCTTCTTTCTTCATTGCGAAATCGCAATCCTGTTCAAAGTCACGATATAGCTTGATCTCATTAAAGACCATCATCCACTCGCCCTTACCTTCAAAGTCAACTGCTCCGCCATCATCAGCAGCATAGTTATATGTTGCGAACTGGCCGTTTTCTAAAATGTCAATATCTGCTGCCGCAGGTAACTGAGCATAAATTTGTGCAGTCTTCTGAGCTGAAAGGTGGTTTGGCTCAACCTGACCATAGCCGCGAGCGACATATGTGGCTTTTTCACTTAATCTTGTTCTAGCCATTTACTGTCTTCCTCCTATTATTTCATCTCTTTCTTCGTAGCCATGGCAGCTTTGATCCAAGCAGGAATCCTATCATCTTCATTATCCTGTTCAGCAAGATTAAAGATTGTAGGTGTATCCTCTTCTTTATCTTCATCAAGATCAAAACTAACCTTGTTACGAACACAAATTACAGAAAGCTTTGCTTCGATATCATCAATACTATAAGAATCAATATTAGCAATAACATCTTTCTTATCTTCTTCTGATAACATGTAGAAACGATCAATCATAGCCTGCTTTTCCTTGCGGTCGGCAACTTTCTTGAACTCTACAAGATTATCATATTCAGCTTTCATATTTTCGAATTTTGTTACTAATTCATCATAATTAGCTTTTAATTCTATATATTCTTGAATCTCATCAAGATTATATTTAACGCTTTCGTCCTTTTCTTCTTCTTTTTCTTCTTCTTCGGACTTTTTTGGAGCTTCTTCTGCTTCTTCTTCTGGAGTTTCTTCAACTTCAGGTCCTGCAGGAGCTTCTTCTTCTGATTTATTATCTAAAACTTCTTCTTCCATTTCTGGTGCTTTTACTTCTTCTTCCACAGAATCTGTCCCTCCTTCTTTAATCATCTCTTTGACTTCTTCCATCATTGATAAAATCTTCTCTTGGAAAGAAGGTTCAAATGAGAATTGCACTTTGGTAATTTGAGAACCCTCGAAGCAAGGTTCAACATCTTCACCAAGAATACATAATTTAGAGATTATTGCTTCATTGATAATAAAGAAACTTGGTTTTTCCTTATCATCTTCTGTCCAAAAACCTCTTAAAGTAGGTTCATGTAATTCCATTGATTGATTATTTCCTTTTGTCAAAACACGTTTTGTTTCCGGGAATTGTTCTGTCCAAAGGTATCCTTCTGTCATTAAATACTCATGTTCAACACCATCATCGGAAAATTTCTGAAACCATACTTTTGCATTTAAATCTACAAAACCATAAGGCTGGGTTGTATCTTTGAAAGTCCACTCTCCATTGCGAATATCAATACTTTGATTATGCCCTTCAAAATCTTCGGTATTTTCATTATAAAAACCTACGATTGGGCATCCTCGCAGTGTCTCTCCCATTTCTTTAGCAACGGCTTTTGTGATGACGCTACCATTTCTGTTAGGTTCATCACCTACATAGCAAACTTTTATTTGCACTTTTGAAATAAGAGGACTAACCGTTGGGGTTATATCAATAATCTCAATAGGAGAATCTAGTGCTACACTATTATGCATTATTACTCCTCCTATTTCATGCTCTCTCTATTTGCAATTGTTTTGTCGGTAACTGCGGTCTCTTCTTTTTTAGGACGACCTCCAGTATTTTCCCCTCCTGTATTAGTTTGCTGATTAGTGTTATTAGATTTATTCTTTTTGCCCAAATTTTGAATATCTTCACTACCAATAGTAGATGACATCATAGGCGGTACCATAACTTCATTTAATCCTAATACAGAATTTTCAAAATATGCGGTACTCATAATTGAATTTTGAGAATGACCGAGCGCAATTTGCGCAAACATTTTACCATAGCCAGTACGCATTTCATCAAGATATAATTTAGATAATTCTTTATAATTATATTGGGTTGTATCTAAAATATAATATCTAAAGTTATACTTCTTTTTATTCTTAATCATTCTCTGTATTATTGTATCAAATAAAATTTCAAATTGCAACTTCAAGTCGCGCATAACTCCCTCATCTTGTAAAATTGAGCTATTTAAAGCAATATTACCATCTGAGTTAAATAAATTTTTAGGTACACCGGCCGCATTATATACGGTACGTTCAACTCTCTCAAGGTCGTCATTATCTACATTTCGCGCGTCTGATAGGTCAATTGAATCTATGTCCGCAAATGTTGTGATAATATCTACACCAACAGAATGTTGCAACATAGCTACTGCATTATTATGAATATCTCTTGCTTCATCAACATCAAAAATCAAATCGCCATTTTTGTCTATTGGAAGTTTTTGCACAAGAATTTTTAATAAGTCTTGCATTTGCTTACGACGATCAAGGTCTTGCGCTGCGTCTAAATCCAATAGATATGGAATTACGTTCATAAATAATGGTAAATCTCCTGCGCCATTTAAGCTAAACTTAACGGCATATCCAGGATCAAGTAAATACCATACACCTTGATCTCCTTGGAAATCTGGTTGGAGTTTTCTCTCCTTATAAAGCAGATATCCTTTTTGGAAATCTTTAGGGAACATTTTTAAGACTTTCATACGGTAATTGATATCTCTAAAATGTTCATCAAAATAAGCCATATTAAATTCAATTGCTGGTAAATTATTTATATAATATCGGCAACGACAATATTCAGTAGGTAATTCTTGGAAAAGAATACTGTTGTTACCTTCAATTATATATCCATAACAAACACCATATTTAATAACTTTTAACGCAATGTCACCGCATAATTTTTTAATATGAGTATTGTCCAAATAATCTAAAGCCTTAAAAAATTCATTAGTAATTTTTAAACACTCTTTTTCACTATCTAAAATTTTCTCATCATAAATAGTTGGTGTAATGTACCAATCTCAACGATACATTGTAGCGTAATAGTTTACAATTCGTTGATAAATACCGTTTGTTCTATAGAAGAAATCAGAAATATATCTTATAGCACGATAATCTTTATCAATAATTGCGCGCATAACCATACGCTTGTCAATGCAGCGTTGTCCGCCAATCTCTTTATAAAATCCGAGATTAATAATAGCATCTTCTAAAGTTTTTATTCCGACTTTTATCTTGCCATAATTAATAGTGGGGCCGCTGCCATTCATATCAAAGCCTTTTTCTCTAATGGCTTCTTGTCTATCTTTGTTTTCCAAAGCTCCACCTCCTTACTTTCCATATGCTTTATTTATTATATAATCGTAATCTAAGATGTTTTCATCAGTGTAAGGTATTTCTATTAATTTTATATCATGTAATTGACAAAATCTGCGTTTTTTGGCATCATTAAATTGTTGTTGATAAAAACCCTTTTTCCCACCAAATTTACTACTAGGTTCGTAATGTTGACGACCTTGATATTCAATTAAGAAATCAAGATTTCCATCATCATCAAACACTGCAAAATCAAATCGGAGTGGTTTACCATTTGGACTATTCAATCCCTCAAATGATAGCTCCATTTTAAAATTTAATCCTGCTTCTCTTAAAATTTCTTCTATTTTTATTTCTCCTCTACTTGCTCTCATAATTATCTCCTTATCCTAAATGTGTTGCAAAACGCCATTCCGCAGCATTAAATTTTTTACGCTTCTTTCGTTTACTATCTTCAACTTGTTTTATATAATATAATCCATATTCCATAGCTGAGAATTTATCTTTTCTTATACTACGATTAGCTTGTTTAAGAATAATATTTAAACCTTCATTTTCTTCACGAAGATTTAATAACTCCTCTTTTAATATGGAAGTTAGAGTATATGGTTTTAAATATTCTGCCCTTTCTTCAGGGGTCATTTGTTTTCCTTTTTGAGTTCCTAATAGTTTTGTTTTTGCGACACGTTCATCTATTAAGAATTTGATCTTTCCAGAAGTTAACTGGGTTTGAACATTTGAGTGCGCTTCAGTGTTAATCGGCGCATTTGCTTTAATTATATACATAGCCTCTTGTTCAGTATTATTAGTTCTGAAACGTTTATAATATCCTTCATCATCGTTTTCTACGCCAAAATCTGGATATTCGTCACCAGTAGTTGGGTCAGTTTGCGGTTTTACCATATAGTCAATAAGACCTATACCTAAACCGTTACCATCTATTACTATACGTCTAGCTTTATATTTATAAAATAAACGTTTTGCCCAAATAGCCTGGTCTTCAAAATGCATGTTAGTTAAACTATATATGTTAACTAATGATTTTACTGATACTTCTCCATAATTTTGCGGAATCACTTTTCAGACGCAAATAACGCTATCGCATCCATCTTTACCGGTATTTTTTCTAGCTACGTCCATTGATAAAATATAATAACTCTGCAAACTAGAGCGACCAGAATGTTCATACTCTGGCTTTTGAAGTATGCGGTTTCTATCAAAAGCTTCACCATTAAAGAAGGCATCCGCAGTTGTACCACTCCATTTTGATTCATACTCTCGTTCAAAAGATGCTTCATTAAATGTGCCATCTCGTTTTAAATCTTGAATAAAGTTTTTATCAAGGAATCCAACTAATACTGGAATACGATAAGTACCGCCCATAATAAATGCTTTTTCTGGTTCTGTCACCATTCAAACTAATAACTGAATAAGTTTATCATAAGAATAAGTATTTTTATAGCCTGCGGTCGTAATATAAATCTGAGATTTATTTAAAGTTTCATCATTTTGAGTGCTTCCATCCATACATAAACGAGATACGTTCATGGTAGGGATAATGACCTGAGATAAAATATCTCCATCAACGCCGACGCACTCTTCTACTAATCCACCATGACGACGCTTACCTCTAGATTTCTCACTTGCCGCAATATTATCAAAGAACGAGCCATTTTTAAACATATAGCACACATAGTCTTTACCTTCCCTAGTTTTACCAGGTCTTCGGTCAAGTTCTCTATCAAGAGCAGGCACTAGCGTACATAATTCATTAACTTTTTCTTTAACAATACTAGCAGACTGTTCTTTACCTCCAGAAGTAACGAATAGTTTTGCACGAGGATATAAAATACATCTACACATTAATACTAATACTGATAAGAATGATTTTGAATAGGCTCTAGGGAAAACCGCATATACATATTTATAGCGCATGCAAACGCGCAAGAATACACGTTGATAAAAGAAAAAGCGCAAGCCATGTTCAGGAATTTCTCCATTCTGTCCAGTTTGAAGAAAATCAATAAACATATCGGGATATTCTCTTCAATACCCAATATAATCTCGTAAAATAGGCTCTATTTTCTTTATGCGCTCTTCCGATAAACCGATCTTTTTTCGGTCTTGTGAAAGTTGTAATAAATCTTGTAAGGCCATATTATTAACTCCTTTCTGGGAGGTTTAATAATAATTTTTCGTCATTTTTTTCTAGCTCTTCTTCAAAATCATTAAACTCTTCAAATTCTCCATCGGCAATATAATTAATATCATTATTGAATAAAGCATCTTCTAAGATATCTTCATCACTTGCCGCATCGGCCTCCATTTCAGCTTCTTTTTGTTTGTCAATCTCAATTTGCTTAACAGCGTTTTCAATAAGATTGCCAATATTAGTTTCTTCTGTTATCAAAGACCTTGTGTATTCTTGTAAGTCCTGTAAAACGCGGTCTACTTTATCTTTTGGACTATCAACATAATAGCGAGGAATAAAACCATCCTTTTCGCACATCATAACCAATTCAGATATTGAATCAACAGCTTCGCCATTCTCTGCCTTGTTTTGCGCAGCAGTAAATTTACCGGCCTTCATTAAGCTGTCATACATTTTCTGCATTTTTTGCGCGCCATCAACATCACCTAAATCAATAAGTTGATCTAATTTTAAAGATGTTTTTGCCAATTTTTTCAAAGTATCTTTATGTCCAGCGGTTTGAATATCATAAGATTCCATGAAATCATTGTAGTATTGCTCTAACTGAACTCACTCTGATGGCTTATATGCTTTGCCCCAGCGCAATTTAAGATAAGTAACATCTTCATCGGTAAGACCGAATTCTTTTGGAGTTTCAGTAGTTTCATTAAATTCTATTGTCGTAAATCCGGTCGGTTCATCGGCCGGCGCAAACACTACTTCCTCAAAACTCTTCTCTGGAAGCACTGCTTTTTGCTCCTCAATCGCCATTGTAATCTCTTGGATATCTTTACCTTGTTTCTCCATGGTCTCGCGCAAACGCTTTTCCGCAAGTTCTTGAAGAAACTCGGTATCTTTTCAACGATAGTCTTTAAATTGCTTTAACTTCATTTTAGATAGATATCTACCTAAAATTGTCATTCCAGTTACTTTACGTCGGTCTTGTCCATAACTTTCTAAAAGTTTATTCCATTCTTCTGGAATATATGGAACATCTACTTCTTTTAAAATTGGAGTAAAGGTAGACGCATCTCAGTTATCTACATGCATTGTTAAGCATT
>Ga0247610_10002710_pt1 | contig 20150 bp, 16 predicted proteins | sample 174DNAGHGhighgp2_FD_193483 | JGI IMG/M metagenome (GOLD analysis project Ga0247610, IMG submission 193483) | Sheep rumen microbial communities from Palmerston North, Manawatu-Wanganui, New Zealand - 1742 DNA GHGhigh gp2 | ecosystem: Host-associated > Mammals > Digestive system > Stomach > Rumen...
AAAGCCGCACTGGTTTTGCTTGTGGCATTAATCCAGTTCTTGATGGTATTTGTTCCATCCCAGCATTCACCCACGGAAAATTCCGGTTGGGCATAGTTGTTATACATGGCGGTATATGAACCGCTATAACCCTTCACCATGTCGTAACGGAACCCAGCATAGCCAAAGTGTTCAATGAGCATCTTGGTATAGGCTTTGCATACGTCTTGGACGTTTGTGCTTTTGTGGTCAAGGTCAGGCATGCCGTCCCATCCTTCACCTGTGTCAGAACTGCCCGTACCACCGTCGCCACTCACCACGTCAGCTTGCGTCATGGTGTAAGTCACACCATTGTAAGTTTCTGACGGGAACTTAAACTTGCCGTCGAGCGTCTTTCTGTGGTTGATGACAACATCGGCTATGGTCTTTAGGCCTTTCGACTTGAAGGTACTAATCATATTCTTCAAATCATTCTCTGTGCCGAAGCTACTATTGTAGTTGCCTGGGAACCAATAGAGGTCGTCGTAACCCATTGATGTTCCACCACAGTTGCCGCTTTGGGGAACCCAGATAAGGTCAAAGGTGGTGGCTAACTCGTCAGCCTGATTAGTCAAGGTCACCCAACTGGAATCGTCGAAAGAATCCCAATAAAAAGCCTGTAGCATCACGCCCTTATAATTTTCGGGCCAACCCTTTGCCATCATCAGCGTGGGCACGAGGAGTGAGAGCAGGGTGGTGTAAATTTTCTTCATTGTCGTAGTTTTTAGTATTAATAATCTGCTGCGAAGGTACAACAAACTTTTGGAGTGACAATTGATTTTCCTCCAAACTCTTGAATTTCAGTCGCGCAAACCTTTGCACAACGGGTAGGTTTAATACCATAAAACTTCTATTGATAAAAGCAAGCTTCTTTACATGCCGAGTAAAGGGCCTTTACATACCGAGTAAGCACCCTTTACATACCGAGTAAGGGGTCGTTACATGCCGAGTATTGTTTTACGCTTCAAACAACTCTTGAAGGACGGACAGTGATTTCAGTTCGGGGAATGAAGGAAGGTGCAAGCGGTAGTAGTCCAGCATGACATCAAGACAACGGTTGCGGTCGATACGGTTCATGCGGAAAAGGTGCATGTTCTGGTAGTCCATGCGCATCATGTCATGAATGCGTGAAGCTTCATCAGGCCGCAAAAAGTCACCGTGCAAGGGTGGAACATCACAAAAGCTACCTTCGCGGAGGTCAAAATACGGATGAACTTCCAAGTTGGGATAGAAGCCAAGGAAGCGTGATAGGTGCATAAGGAACGAGAGGTGGAAATTGGCGTAGCTGTCCGTTGCGGCATCTAACCATAAAAAGCTGTGCTTCATGTAGTCGAACAATTGCTGGTCAGGCTGCTGCTCGCCACGTAGGGCATGGTAAAGGAACTCTGCAAGGAAAAGTGTAATGGCCATTTTGTCTGGTGAATTTTCAATGGTTAATGGTGAGTGGAGCATTCGTGCGTCACGCATTTTTTGTAATTGTACGCGAGGGCGCACGTCACATTCCACATCGAGCAGACTTAATGGCTGGAAAAACTGTTTCTTAATTTTTCCGTGATGAGTCTTGGGAATGCTGATGATACATGACAGCCGTCCATGCTCGCGCGTGAACAAATCTACTATGAGTCTGCTCTCCCCATATTTCAATGAATGTAGCACAATGGCCTCCGTTTTTGTCAGCATAACGCCGCAAAGATACAATTTTTCGCTCAAAAAACATATTTTTCGTCCAGAAAATTTTGTGGAATGAAAAAATAACAGTACCTTTGCACCCGCAAAAATTTGCGATGGTCCCTTCGTCTATCGGTTAGGACGAGAGATTTTCATTCTCTAAAGAGGAGTTCGACTCTCCTAGGGACTACAAACTTAAGTCCGCCATCTGCGTAGAGATGCGCTACCGTACAAGGTTCGGAAAATGGTGGCGGAAGATGTCCGCAAGGGCGTCTGCCTGGGGCAAGAAAACTGTAAGACCCGGGGGCTTTAGGGAATATAAATTATTAAGAATTAAAAAATTAAGATTTAACAAAAATGGCAAACCACAAATCATCTCTGAAGAGAATTCGTCAGACAAAGACTCGTGCTGAGCACAACCATTATTATGCAAAAACCATGCGTAACGCAGTTCGTAAGTTGCGTGCTATGACAGACAAGGAAGAGGCTGTAAAGTTGTATCCTTCTATTCAGAAAATGCTGGATAAGTTGGCAAAGACCAACATTATTCACAAGAACAAGGCTGCTAACATCAAGTCGAGCCTTGCACAGCATATCAATTCGTTGGGTTAATCGTTTAACGAAGAAATACACAAGGTCGTAGCCTAATAAAGGCTGCGACCTTGTTTTTTTGTACTTTTTAGCACATAAACATTCGTTTGTTTCGTCTTTTTTTTGTAACTTTGCACCCTAATTAAGACTATCCATAAAATGACTGACGAACAATTAAATCAAGAACAGAATTATTCCGCGAGTAACATTCAGGTCCTCGAGGGACTGGAAGCCGTACGCAAGCGTCCGGCCATGTATATCGGAGACATTAGTGAGAAGGGTCTGCACCACCTGGTCAACGAGACGGTTGATAACTCTATTGACGAGGCTATGGCAGGCTATTGTACACATATCGAAGTAACCATCAATGAAGACAACTCCATTACCGTCCAGGACAACGGACGTGGTATCCCTGTGGATGAGCATGAGAAGATGCACAAGTCGGCCTTGGAGGTGGTAATGACCGTACTACATGCCGGTGGTAAGTTCGACAAGGGCAGCTATAAGGTATCGGGTGGCTTGCACGGTGTGGGCGTGAGTTGTGTGAATGCACTCTCCACGCACATGATGTCACAGGTATTCCGCAATGGCCATATCTACCAGCAGGAGTATGAGAAGGGCAAGCCGCTGTACGACGTAAAGATTGTTGGCGATACGGACAAGACAGGTACTCGCCAGCAGTTCTGGCCTGACGGCAGCATCTTCACAACCACAGAGTACAAATACGATATTATTGCCCGTCGTATGCGTGAACTGGCTTACCTGAATGCCGGCATTACCATCACGCTGACCGACCTGCGCCCCGATGAGGAAGGCAACCTGCGCCAGCCCGAGGTGTTCCACGCCAAGGACGGACTGAAGGAGTTTGTGCGCTACGTGGATCGTCACCGCACACACCTGGTGGATGACGTTATCTACCTGAAGACCGAGAAACAGGGCATTCCCATTGAGGTAGCTGTGATGTACAACACCGACTATTCGGAGAACATTCATTCCTACGTCAACAACATCAACACGATAGAAGGCGGTACGCACCTTGCTGGTTTCCGTGCTGCTCTCACGCGTACCTTAAAGAAATACGCTGATACCGACCCGCAGATTTCCAAGCAGATAGAGAAGGCGAAGATAGAGATTGCCCCTGAGGACTTCCGCGAGGGACTGACGGCCGTTATCTCTATCAAGGTGGCTGAGCCGCAGTTCGAGGGACAGACAAAGACCAAGCTCGGCAACTCGGAGGTTGCAGGTGCCGTACAACAGGCTGTTGGCGAAGCACTTTCCAACTACTTGGAGGAGCATCCGAAAGAGGCAAAGATGATTTGTGACAAAGTGGTGCTCGCTGCTACAGCACGTATTGCTGCCCGTAAGGCCCGTGAGAGTGTACAGCGTAAGAACCCGATGACGGGTGGTGGACTGCCCGGTAAACTGGCCGACTGCTCCAACAAGGACCCGAAGGACTGCGAAATCTTCCTCGTCGAGGGTGACTCTGCAGGTGGCTCTGCCAAGCAGGGCCGTGACCGTCACTTCCAGGCCATCCTGCCGCTGCGCGGTAAGATTCTGAACGTGGAGAAGGTTCAGTGGCACCGTGTGTTCGAGGCAGAATCCGTCATGAACATCATCCAGTCTATCGGCGTGCGCTTCGGCGTTGAAGGCGAGGGTGACCGCGAGGCCAACATCGAGAAGCTGCGTTACGACAAGATTATCATCATGACCGACGCCGACGTCGATGGCTCACACATCGACACGCTTATCATGACACTGTTCTATCGCTTCATGCCGCAGGTTATTCAGGGTGGACATCTCTACATTGCCACGCCTCCGCTTTATAAGTGTACGTACAAGAAATTCTCTGAATACTGCTACACCGAGCAGCAGCGCCAGGCTTTCATTGACAAGTATGTAGCTGGTGACGAGAACTCCACCGCTCTACACACACAGCGCTACAAAGGTTTGGGTGAGATGAATCCCGAGCAGTTGTGGGAGACGACGATGAACCCCGAGAACCGTCTGCTGAAGCAAGTGACTATCGAGAACGCTGCCGAGGCCGACGAGATATTCTCCATGCTGATGGGCGACGACGTGGAGCCGCGTCGCGAGTTCATCGAGAAGAATGCTACTTACGCGAATATCGACGCATAACATATTAAAAGGGAGAACCAAGCGGCTCTCCCTTTTATTTTTGTCAGTTCAAATGAAGTCGATAGCCTAACGACAGTACGAAGCATTTGCTGCGCCACGCTTCAGTGGGCACCGGTAGATTACATAGATTTGACAGGCCGATGTTATAACGGAAGTCGAGTATGAAATGCTGGTACTCGTAGCTGATTCCAACGGGAATCACCGCATTCCAGCGTTTGATGCTTCCGCCAAGTTCCTCTGACCGATTGTCGTACTTGTATTTTCCACCTAACAGATACTCCACCTGTATGCCTGTCTTCAATGCCAGCCCGTCAGCAATATATAAATTCTCTAAGGCTGTGAGGTTCAAGAAGTCCAGATGAGCACGCATTCTTAGATGTTCCGTATAGCGATAGCCGCCACGCGAATAAGAAACACCCAGCGTCGTTGATAGAGGCTGCATATAACGATACTCTGTAGCCAAGCCTGCCGTCAGTCCGATTTTTCCTTTCGACTTTATCTGCCCGCCATCTTCCGACAAGGCATCGCATCCGGACATGTTCGACGAGTTGATGCCGACGAACGGTATAAGAGACCACTTGCCAACTTCGTTCTTTTGTGCCTGTGCACTGACTACAACCATCATGGTTATCACCAGCAACAAAAACTTTCTCATATTCTTTCGTTTAGGATTATATTTTCTTTTTCCCTATAAAACGCGGAAAACGTTGAAATCTTGTATGCCAAAGTGAGAAAAAGTGAGAAAAGTTTGGCTTTTTGTGTGAATTGCACTACCTTTGCATGCAACAAAAGAATAATCATGAATTCGCTAGTAATTAAAAAAGTTACTGATAAAAAAGGACTTAAACAGTTTATTCGTTTCTACTACGACCTATATCGCGGCAGCAAGTATGCAATACCATTCCTCGCCTTTGACGAATGGAACACACTTGACCGCAAAAAGAATCCCTCATTCGAATGTTGTGATACCGAGTATTTCATGGCTTGGCGCGATGGTAAGCCTGTAGGGCGCGTGGCAGCTATCATCAATAAACGTGCCAATGAACGATGGAACCGCCGACTGGTACGCTTCGGATGGTTTGACTTTGTGGATGACATTGAGGTGTCGAAGGCTTTGCTTCAAGCCGTCGAGGAATGGGGAAAAGCACAGGGTATGAATGAGATAGCTGGTCCTCTGGGGTTTACTGATATGGACCGTGAGGGTATGCTCATCGAAGGCTTTGAGGAAATAGCTACTATTTACATCAACTATAACTACCCTTACTATCCCCAGCATATGGAACAGATGGGCGGTTGGGAGAAGGACAATGACTACATGGAATACCATGTCAAAGTTCCGGAGAAAGTGCCCGACAAGTTTGCGAAATTGTCTCAGATGATAGAAAAGCGCTACAACCTGCATACACGTAAGTTCACCAGTCACGAACTGGTGGAGGAAGGCAAGGGACGTGAGATTTTCCACATGATCAATGAAACTTACAAAAACCTCTACGGCTATTCAGAGTTGAGCGAAAACCAGATTGACCAGTTGGTGGATGCATATATCAAGAAAGCTGATCTGAATCTGGTGACGGGGGTCGTTGATGGCAATGAAAACGACAAGTTGGTGGGATTCGGTATTACCTTCCCCTCGTTTGCACGAGCTATGCAGAAAAGCCGTAATGGCAGCCTGTGGCCTTTCACTTGGTGGAGAGTGCTACGTGCCCTGAAGTGGCACAAGACGGATACCGTCGATTTGTTGCTTATTGGTGTTCTGCCTGACTATCGCGCCAAAGGTGCCAACGCACTCATCTTCAACGAACTTATCCAGCGCTTTCAAGACTATGGCTTCAAGTGGGCAGAGGCTATGCAACAGATGGAGTCCAACGAAGGTGTCCAAAGCCACTGGCAGTATTTAGAGTCTCGTCAGCACCGCCGCCATCGCTGTTACTGTAAGAAGATTAATCAATAACCTTTTATATGATATGAAGTCATTCCTTTTGATACTTTTGTCATCCTTGACACTGAGTTCAGTTTGTTCGAACAACGTTTCAGACTATAGCCAGCCAACCACAGAAAACGAGGACACTGTCCAGGCCGCAGGTCTTAAGGCTCAGACACCGGATACCCTCACTATCGCCATGACGGGTGACATCATGATGGGTACCACCTTCCCCAACATCTCACTGCCGCCCAACGATGGACGTGACATCTTCATGGATACCAAGGAGATTACGCTACGCGCCGATTTGGCTGTAGGTAATCTGGAAGGGACGCTCTGCGATGGTGGAACAACGAAGAAAAAGCCTGGTCCCAACTGCTATGCCTTCCGCACCCCCACGAAGTTTGGACCACGTTTGACAGAAGCAGGCTATGATTTTATGAGCATGGCCAATAATCACGCCAACGATTTCGGACCCTTCGGTATTGAATCGACAGAAAAGACCCTCGATGAGCTTGGCATAAAATACACAGGTATCAAAGGACGCGTGCGTACGGCTATCGTTGAGCGTAATGGCGTGAAGTATGGTCTGTGCGCTTTCGGACAGAATACATACACCGTGCACCATAACGAACTCAACACCGTCAAGGCAATTCTTGACGAACTACGTCCCCAATGCGACATCCTTGTAGTATCGTTCCACGGAGGAGCCGAAGGACGTACTCATACCCATCTTCCGCATGGCCATGAATTTTTCTTGGGAGAAGATCGTGGCGATTTGCGTACATTTGCTCATTTCTGTATAGATAATGGTGCTGATGTACTCTATGGACATGGCCCACACGTCGTACGCTGCATGGAGGTGTATAAGGAGCGTTTCATTGCCTATAGTTTGGGTAATTTCTGTACCCCTTATGGCATGAATCTCACAGGCGTAACTGGCTATGCTCCTGTTGTGGAAATCAAGATCGCCGCTGATGGTCGTTTCTTGGAAGGACAGATTTATTCGTTCATCCAGCAAAAAGGTAAAGGTCCACGTCATGACACCACCAACGCTGTAGCCCGAGAGATTCGCAATCTCACGCTGTCCGATATCAAGGGCAGTCCCATCATCATCAGTGAGACAGGACATATTAGTGTGAAATAAGAGAAAAAAAACTATTATAAACATGAGTGCTGTAGATTCCTACAGCACTCTTTTGCTTTTAAGCTTAGTACCCAGAGCCGGGGTCGAACCGGCACGGGTTGCCCCACTGGTGTTTGAGACCAGCGCGTCTACCGATTCCGCCATCTGGGCTCAAAAGCGTTGCAAGGACAGTGCAAGTCGAATGCAGAAGAGCTTGCTCTTATGCTGAGACGCAGCCTGTTCTCGCAAAAATCGTTGCAAAGGTACGAATAAGTGAGCAAAATACAAAATAAAAAAGACTTTTTTTTGTTTTTTATGCTCATTTACTTGCATACTTCATATATTATTCGTACCTTTATGGCGCTAAAAGCTAAATCTATTACAACATGGAGAAGAACCCCAAGAACTATTGTATTATACTGGCTGGTGGTCGTGGACGTCGTTTGTGGCCGTATAGTCGTGACAAAAAACCTAAGCAATTCATTGATTTCTTCGGTGTCGGTCGTACACAGATACAATCAACATTCGACCGCTTTGCACATATTTTGCCAGAAGAAAACATCTATGTCTGTACCAATAAGGAATATGCCCCGCTAGTTAGGGAGCAACTGCCCGAACTACAGGAGGAGTGTCTGATGATAGAGCCAGTTAATCGTAATACAGCAGCCAGTGTTGCATGGGCCGCTATTGATATTCTAAGACACAAAGAGGACGCCAACATCATTATTACACCCAGCGACCAGTTCGTGTTGGACGAAGAAGCCTTTAACAAGAATATGGAGGACGGGTTGGAGATAGTGTCAAGCCACGACATCGTGCTTATTATGGGTGTCAAGCCAACACGTCCTGAGCCCGGTTATGGTTATATTCAGATGGATGGCTCGACTCCTCATGAAGACGTGTTCCATGTGAAGTCGTTTACGGAGAAGCCGGAACGCGAATTTGCCCAAATGTTTGTGGAGAGCGAAGAATTCCTATGGAATACAGGCCTTATTCTTACCAATGGCCTCTATCTGCGCCAACGTCTGAAAAAACTCTTCTTTAATGTTTTTACGTCTGACTTGTGCGAAGGTCATACTTATACTTACGATCAGATTCTGGGTTATATAGAGCGCAACTATGCCTCCCTGCCCAACATGGCCATTGATAGAGGATTGCTGGAACAAGGGGAAAATGTCTGTGTGATGCGTTGTGACTTCGGATGGGCAGACTTGGGGACGTGGCACAGCATTTATGAGTGCATGAGTAAGAACGATGGCGACAATGTGGTGGTTAACTCGCAGGCCATTTTGGAGAACTGCCACAACAACGTGATTAAGTTGCCAGAAGATCATTTGGCTGTCATCAACGGGCTTGATGGCTATATTGTTGCAGAAAAGGATAATGTATTGCTGATTTGTAAGAAAGGTGACTCGTCTGCCCTCATTCGGAAATATGTGAATGAGGTACTGATAAAATACGGAGAGGAGTTCATTTGAACTCCTCTCTCATTTTTATTCTTTGGTGAACTCTTCTCTAATCTTTGCGGCAATCTCTTGGAATTCCTCTTCCGTTAACTTTAATTTCTCACGGCGGAAATCAGCATCAGCCTCACTCTGTAGGGGGATGAGGTGGATATGTGCATGGGGTACTTCAAGGCCCAACACCACTTGTGCCACTTTCTTACAGGGAAATGCACGGCCTACAGCCAAAGCCACACGTTTGGCAAAGAGTTGGAACTGAGCCAGCTCCTCGTCGTCCATATCATAGATGTAATCTACTTCGCGGCGAGGAATCACCAATGTATGTCCCTTTACCAGCGGATTAATGTCAAGAAAAGCGTAGAACTGCTCGTTCTCTGCACACTTATAGCTGGGGATTTCCCCTGCAGCAATCTTACTGAAAATACTCATGATGCCAAACTGATATTATCGATTCGTAACTTGATGGTGCCACGTGGTATCCTTATTTCCACCTCGTCACCAACTTTCTTGCCTAACAACCCCTGTGCAATGGGAGTCTTAATAGAGATCTTACCCTCTTGCAGATTTGCCTCGTTTTCGCTGACGATGGTATAGTTCATCTTTGCCTTCGTCGCAAGATTAGTCATTTCCACTTTGGTCAGTATCTGCACAGAATCAGTACTTAAACGCGATGTATCGACGACCTTCGCATCCTGGATGGCGAGCTTTAATTGGTTAATCTTGTCTTCCAGGCGTGCTTGTGCCTCCTTGGCGGCATCGTACTCCGAATTTTCACTCAGGTCGCCCTTGTCTCTTGCTTCAGCGATGGCAGCTGACGCCTTTGGACGTTCCACACTTTCCAATCGTTGTAATTCGGCTATCAGCTTGTCATAGCCTTCTTGTGACATGTATGCCATAACTTTGTCTTATTTAATTGTTTTATTATTGTCTAAAATTGAGTTGTCAAAAAGAAAGAATCCCGACATCACAATTGTCGGAATCCTCATTTCTCGTATGTTACCTATTATTTAGGTTTTTGCAAAGGTAAGTATTTTTCCGGAATCCACCAAATTTGTTTAACGAAAAATGCATTTTAACTTCCATTTTTCCTTCTTTTGGGCTCAAAAGGCTTGATTTATGTCAAGAAAGTGTTTTATTTACACTATTTTTATTTCTTTTCCTTGCACAATAGAGATAAACACTATATCTTTGCATCGTGTTTTTCATAGTATTAGATTTAAGGTTAACAAAGGTTGGGACTTGGCGAAGTCCCTTTTTTTGTGCCTATATATTTGTGATGTTACTTATGTGAATTTTGTCATTCCTTTGTAAAGCGGCTGTGTACGTAGTATAACAAAGGGAAAAGTAACAATGCGGATATCCAGCCTGCTAGCACGTCGATGGCGTAATGGGCATAGATATAGACGGTGCTGAGACAAAGCAATAAGTAGAAGGGCATAAGTAGCCAAAAGAACCGACGATTACGTGTCTGCCAAGCCAATAGCATCAGAATGGTTGAAACGCCGACGTGACTACTGGGGAAAGCTGCTGTAGGACGCTCTCCTGCCTGATGAGCGTCAACAACCATCTGATAGAACACTCCTTTTGGATCGCCAGGTGTAGGCAATGCCTCGCGCATGGTCAGGAAATAGTCGTGTAGGTTTGGGAACACTCCTTGTGCAATCTGATCCATACCCACGGCAGGATAGTAGTATTGCGGCCCTACTACTGGGAAGAAAATAAAGATGAGATAATACACGAAGAACGATGTCAAAATAATAAAGCTAGCGCGCATGAACTGCTGATAGCGGCAGAGGAAATAGAATATCGTAACCACAGCTATTAGAGGGAAATAACAGGTGTAGCCCAGGTTCATCAGTTCGCTGAACAGGAAATGGGGTACCTTTTGTGCAAAAAGCAGTGACGGCTGACAGCCAAAGAGCCATTGTTCCTTGGCTGCCGCAAGATGGTCGAGGTTGGGTAGGATGCGGTTCAACTCATAGGTATCAGGATACCACCAGGAGAGAAGCGCCATCTGTGCAGCAATACGGCAGAATCGCGTCAGTCGGCAAGAAACTAGCCGATAGATACCCCACATGGCAGCAGTTATAGCCACCACACGAAAACGTCCCCACAGCATGGATTCAGGGTTCTGTAACTTCACATAGGTGAACAGCATCACCAATGTTGTCAGCACCAAGTAGCCCATGATGACCCACTCGACGGCAAACAGCCCCTTTTTAGGCTTCTTCTCAATGAAAAATAGTTTCTTTAAATCCATCCGTGTTCCTTATACCACGTAACAGCGTTATGAACGCCCTCCTTTAATTTCACTTTGGGCTCAAAACCCAGGTCCTGGCGTGCAGGCTCGATGTCGCAGCGCCAATTACGCTGGCGCAGGATGTTGAACTTGTCTTTATTCAAGGCTGTCATCTTCTTGGTCCATCGGCCCCAGTATTCGCCACAGAACGTGATGATATGCAACAGCCAGACAGGAGCTGTGATACGAATCCACCAAGGACGTCCCAGTTCTTCATGGACATAATCGCTGAACGTGGCCGATTGATAGACCTCACCGTCACTTAGGATATAGCAATGCCCCATCTGTCCTTTCTCCAGGGCGAGAAAGACTGCCTGCACCACATCGGTGACATAGATGAACGTGATGTCCTGACGAGTGAAGCCGACAGCAAAATCAAGATGACCCTTGATACTCTTGACCTGCAGGAAATAGTCCTTTTCACGCGGACCGTAAACGCCTGTAGGCCTCAATATAATATAAGGTATAGGTGTCGTAGCCAGCCACTTCTCGGCTTCTAGTTTACTGCGACCGTAGGCGGTGTTAGGCTGTGGCGTGTCAGTGTCACAGATTTCCTGATATGGTTGTTGCTCATGGATGGCTCCCATGATGCTCAAGCTGCTGATGAAAACAAAGCGCTTCAGTGGCACGCCAACGGCAAGGAGCGCCTTTACCAGGTTTTTCGTCCCTTCTGTGTTGATATGGAAGAAGTCTTCCTGATGCAGACATTTCGTTGCACCTGCAGCATGAACTACGTAGTCGAACTGACAGTTGCGCAACTGTTTTTCCAATTGCTGTTGTGACGCGAGGTTCAGCTCAATGAAATGGATGCGTTCGTCCTTCAGGAACTCCCTTGAACTTGAACGACGAACAGCAGCCCATACCTCGAATCCTCTGGTAAGCGCCTCCTCCACGATAAACGAGCCGATGAACCCACTGGCTCCCGTGACCAATATCTTTTCCACTCTTAACTCAAAATTAACTTTTCATTTCTTCCCAACGACAATATGAGCCTTACCATAGTCTGCAAACATACTGAAGATGTCACGCAGCGACTCATAGTTGTTATTCGGATGCGCTAACTTACTAATATTAAACAGATACTGAACGTGCACTTTTCCTGCTGACGATGTGACTGCGTAGCGACCATTGATGCCCTTGTCAGTCGTCGTAGCCGAGATGGGTTTCGGCCAGTCTTCAAGCACGTAGCCTTCTGGCAGTGTGATATTGACAGTTATCTGCTGCGACTCCCCACAGGGGAATTCCACAGGCATTAGACGCTCACTGGCAGTAAAGGGATTTTCCGTGATAGGAGTATTATAGAAAGGACACACGCTGATCTTATTACCGCTGACCTCACCTCGAGTGGTGAACGGAATGGTTTCCGTAGCCTCAGCGGCAAAATTACTATTTCCACCATCAGCCTGCTGCTGTGCATAATAACGGGCTGCAGCCAGTCCCTTGTAGTGAGATGTCTGGGTGCCACTCAACACACCATCGGCCGAAAGAGTAGCTTCAACGATGGTCGTTATTTGCGAACGCGAAATCTTCTGCAGGTTCACCCATTGGCTCTTATTATCCTTGAGCAATAGACGAGCACGCTCCACCAACAGCGTTGCAGGCAGTGTGTTGAACCAACCACCTGTCGATGAGGCGTCGAGATAGGCATATTGTTGACTGGGCTGCTTGATGCCGACAATAAACGTTGTAAGCTTCTGGAACGAAGGAAAATTATAGGGCAGTAACCCCTGGTCGCGGCTGCGGAAAACCACAGGGGCTGCCTCCAGACCGACATCCTTCAGTGACTGGATAATCAGCATGTTGATATCTGCATTGCTGCCCGTTCTCTGCTGGAGTGTTTCTTTAGTAGGCTGGGGCCATAAGGCATATTTGCCGTTCCACGTGACATGCTTCATTACCAGTTGATAGACAGCTGCAGCACGTTCCTGTTGGTCGGTTATGTCTTGAACATGGGCATCCTGTAGCTCCTGATGCAATGGGCTGTGGGCGTTCAGTTGGAGGTTGAAAGGATCCGAACTGAGAATAAGTTCGTCAATCTGTGCCCATGTCTTTGCGAAGTCCATCTCCGACATGCCTGGCAGACGGTATGACTTCAGCTCGGCGGTGATGCCTGCACAGTAGTCCTTCACGTTCCATACATAGTCGTCCTTCGGCATTGCTCTCAGGTTGCGACCTGTATAGACATAGTGGTTGGTGGTGATAGACATCGGATTAGACAGAGGATCGCTGACCAGCTTGAATTTCATAGAACCGGCAGTACAGGTATGTGTCAGGCGCTGGATGCCATGATCCTCGATGTTAAAGATAAGGTAGCTGGGGATGTTCATGTCCAATTTGGCATAGACAACGGGAATTTCGCACTGTGCATACCAGTCGCGCAACTGCCAGAAAAGCTGGCTGTGAACGGTGTACTCGACATCTATCAAAGTACCCTCTTTCACATTGGGAACAGTAAACTCTACCAGATAGTTCTGGTCGTCAATCTTCTTTTTCACGATGTCTTTTTTCTTTAAGGACGTCTTTACCACCTTGCTACCATCCTGGTTGATGGCAATAGCCTTGATATCCTCCACGATGTCGTCGGCATCAGTACCAAAGACGCCTTCCATCATGGAAACCCCTTCTCCCTCAAAATAAGAATCAGAAGTGCCGTCAGGTTTAGGAAGGGCCATGCCTGTGACCTTCGTACCTCCAATACTATTTATCGAAATGTGCTGCTGACAAGGTATAACCACCTTGGCAAAACGCGCACCTTCGGGTTTCAGCACCTTGATACGGAATTTCTCCTTGTAATCTACCAAAAAGCTGCTTTGTTGAATTGTATAAACCACATCCGTCAACTTGCAGAGCATGACAGCTTCTGCCGAGCTGTCGGGTTCATAGACCGTCATCTTAAGTTCCTCGTCAGTTGGTTTACCGAATTTCATTTGTTGTGCAACAGCTGTTAGGCAACCCATTGCCAGCAGAATAAATAGTGATAATGATTTCTGTTTCATTGTCTATGGGACTTATTCGTAATATTCGTGTGCAAAGGTACGGAAATAAAGTGAAAAATTGCTATAGTCAACCAATTTTTTAGCTTTTAGCTTTTTACTTTTTAAAATTTTCACTACCTTTGTGCCAACTAAAAACAAAAGCTATGGGAAAGAAAAAGGGTGGAAAACGACTGAACAAGAAACAGGTGTCAGAAATGTTGCAGACTTTGTTTCAACAGAATCCGAACGAAACATTCTCGTTTAAGCAGATATTCAAGGCCTTGAAACTTGATACGCATCCAGCTAAGATGCTCGCCATTGATGCGATGGAGGAAATGGCATGGGATGACTTCCTCTCGAAAGTTTCCGACAGCTCTTATCGTTTGAATACCAAGGGACAGGTGCAGGAGGGAACGTTTATCCGCAAGGCCAACGGCAAAAACTCGTTTATGCCAGACGATGGTGGAAAACCCGTCTTTGTCTCAGAACGTAATTCCATGTTCGCACTAAATGGTGACCGTGTAAAAGTATCGCTGATGGCCCGTCGTCAAAACCATATTAAAGAGGCGATGGTGACTGAAATCCTTTCCCACAAGATGGATCAGGCTGTGGGCAAACTGAAGGTGGAGAGAGACTATGCCTTCCTCATCACTGAGGGCAACATTTTCGTCCATGATATCATGGTGCCCAAGAAGAAACTCAAGGGCGGCAAGACTGGTGATAAGGCTGTGGTCAGAATCACCCAGTGGCCATCAAAGGATTCGAAGAACATTGTCGGTGAGGTTATCGATATCTTGGGCAAACAGGGCGAGAATAACGCCGAGATGCATGCCATCCTTGCACAATATGGGTTGCCATACAAATATCCTAAGGCAGTTGAAGATGCGGCTTCAAAGATAGATGCAGGCATTACACCCGAGGAAATTAATCGCCGTGAGGACTTTCGCGATGTGTGGACTTGTACCATAGACCCTCATGATGCAAAGGACTTCGACGATGCCCTGTCAATCCGCGAGATTAAGAAGGGCTTGTGGGAAGTTGGCGTCCACATTGCTGACGTGAGCCATTACGTCAAGGAAGGCTCTATTATCGACAAGGAAGCCGTGAAGCGTGCCACCAGTGTCTATCTCGTTGACCGTACTATCCCTATGCTGCCCGAACACCTGTGTAACTTCATTTGCTCTCTGCGTCCTGACGAGGAAAAACTCTGTTACTCTGCTATCTTTGAGCTCGATGGAGATGCTAACATCAAACGCTGGCATTTGGCACATACCGTCATACGCAGTAACAGAAGGTATGCTTACGAGGAGGTGCAGGAGATCTTAGAAGGCAAAGTCGGTGATTATGCCAAAGAATTGCGTATCCTGGATAAAATGGCCAAGCAGCTGCGCGAACGCCGTTTTAAGAACGGTGCCGTGAAGTTCGACCGTGAGGAGTTGCATTTCGACATCGATAAGGATGGCCATCCCACGCGTTGCTACTTCAAGAAGTCGAACGATGCCACCCAGCTCATTGAAGAGTTCATGCTGTTGGCAAACCGCTCTGTAGCCGAGATGGTCGGAAAGGTAAAAAAAGGTATGAAGGCCAAGACCCTCCCATACCGCATTCACGACCAGCCCGATCCCACCAAACTCGAGGCTTTGCGCGAATTTGTCGTCAAGTTTGGTTACAAACTCAAGACTAGTGGTACAAAGGGAGCCATCTCAAAGTCGCTTAATGCACTCATGGAAGGTGCCCAGGGCAAGCGTGAGCAGAACCTCATTGAAACTGTCGCCTTGCGTGCCATGATGAAAGCCAAATACTCCACCCACAATATCGGACACTACGGACTGGCGTTCGACTACTACACCCATTTCACGTCACCCATCCGCCGTTATCCCGATACGATGGTGCACCGTCTGCTGACGAAGTATCAGGAGGGAGCGCGTTCTGCTAATCGCGACAAATACGAAGAACTGTGTGAACACTGTTCCGACATGGAGCAGGTTGCCCAGAATGCCGAGCGTGACAGCATCAAGTATAAGATGGTGGAATTTATGGCCGACAAGATTGGCAATACCTATGAGGCTCACATCAGCGGCATTCAGTCGTACGGCATCTACTGCGAGATTGACGAAAATCATTGTGAGGGTTTGGTGCCCATGCATGACCTCGATGACGATTATTACGACTTCGACGAGAAGAACTACTGCTTAGTGGGGCGTCGCCATCACCACAAGTATCAATTAGGTGACCCCATCACCATTCAAGTGGCCAAGGCCAACATAGAGAAACGTCAGCTCGATTTCGCATTAGCCGAATAGCTTTCAATACAGTAACACCAGTCCTGCAAGGGCTGCATAGCAAATCATGCGAATGGGATTAATCTTCAGGAACATGGTTCCTACGAATGTGGCAACAAGCAGAAAAACACTTACAAAGAACTGCCAAGGGTTCATTGTCGGTGTTGAGAAGTTGTCGGGTGTCATCAGCAAAAGAGTAGCTGCGGCCAAGAGACCGACGACGGCAGGACGCAGGCCTGCGAAGACGGACTGGACGATGTGAGTATGCATGTACTTCATGAAGAGCTTGCTGATGAGTATCATGAGAATAAGCGATGGCAGCACCAGTGCAAAGGTCGCTGTGATACTGCCAAAAACGGCCATGGTGTGACTTCCTGTGGCATTAAATACTGCAGTATAGCCGCAATAAGTGGCGCTATTGATGCCAATGGGACCAGGTGTCATCTGACTGACAGCGACGATGTCTGTAAATTCTGCCGTTGTCATCCAGCCCCAGTGGTGGACAACCTCACCCTGAATGAGTGACAGCATGCCGTAGCCGCCACCAAAACCCAATAGACCAATCTCGAAGAATGTCAGAAAAAGATAAACATAAATCATACTGAATTCCTCCCATTAGAGTTTTTGGTTCCATAGAACCCGTAAATATAACCACCAATGCCCGCAATAATAATCACCCAAATAGGCGAAACCCCCAGCCACCAGATGGCCAAAGCTGACACAATGGGAATCCAAAGTGTGTATCTGTTCAATTGGGCACGTCGGGCAAGGTTGAATGTAGGTACGGCGATTAATGCAACAACAGCAGGACGGATACCACGGAACATGGCAGCTATTACCTTGTTGTCTTCAAACTGATGGAAGAACATAGCGATGGCCAAGATAATGAGAAATGAGGGTAGGGCAGTGCCAAAAGCAGTGGCTATGGCACCACGGACCTTGCGCAGCTTGTAGCCAATGAAGACACTGATGTTGATGGCAAACACGCCAGGGCAACTTTGGGCTATGGCGATGAGATCGAGCATCTCGTCTTTGGACACCCATTGGTGTTTGTTCACCACCTCCTCTTCGATAATAGGAATCATGGCATATCCACCGCCAAGGGTAAACATGCCAATTTTAAAAAAGGTTTTAAACGATTCCCAGTAGATGTTCATTGCTGCTCAATCCATTTGCGGGCATTCACAAAGGCTTCAATCCACGGTGTTACCTCTTCCATGCGGCGTTCCTGTGGATACCATGCGCATTGCCAGGGGAAGACGGCACGCTCCAGATGAGGCATCATGCAGAGGTGCCGGCCGTCAGCAGAGCAGATACCGGCTACGTCGTAGTCGGAGCCGTTGGGGTTAGCGGGATAGCCGTGGTAGTTGTATTTCGCAATGATGTTGTACTCGTTCTCGGCTCCTGGCAGCGAGAATTTTCCTTCTCCATGAGCTACCCAGAGACCGAGTTTGTTGCCACTCAACGATCCGAACATCACGCTATTGTTCTGTGGAATGCTGAGGCTGATGAACTCACTCTCAAACTTATGGCTGTCGTTGTGAAGCATCTTGGCACCCTTGGCACCTGTCAATCCTAATTCCACCATCAGTTGGCAACCATTGCAGATTCCCAGTGACAAGGTATCTTTGCGGGCATAAAACCTGTCAAGAGCCTCCTTCGCTTTGGGATTGAAGAGGAAAGCACCGGCCCAACCCTTGGCAGAACCGAGCACATCACTGTTGGAGAATCCACCACAGAACACAATCATGTTGACTTCGTCCAATGTCTCACGTCCGGTGATGAGGTCGGTCATCATCACGTCTTTTACGTCGAAACCTGCCAAATAGAGGCAGTAAGCCATCTCACGCTCTCCATTGGTTCCTTTCTCACGGATGATTGCAGCCTTAACACCCGTCTTTTCGCGGCGGTCAGCAGAAATACCATACTGCTCAAGTGTTCCCTTGAAGTCGTGGTTGAACTTCATCTCCAGCGGCTGTTGCTTGTAGTTCTCGTAGCGTTCCTTGGCCTTGCCGTTAAAACTCTGTTTGCGGTCGAGCAGGTAACTTGTCTTATACCATACGTCGCGCAGTTGCTCGATGTCAAAAGTGTACTCATTGTCACCTGCACTGACTACTATGGTACGACTATCCTCAACGGGATAACCTATCTTGGCAAAGCCAATGCCTTGTTCCTCCATGAATTCCTTGAACTCCTGTTTGTACTCGTCACTCACCTCAATCACCACACCAGGATTCTCTGCAAACAGTGTCTTCACAATATCACCGTCGGTGCACAAATCGTGTAGGTTGATATGCATACCGCCTTGAGTGTTGGCAAAGCACATCTCCAGGAGGGTTGTGATAAGACCACCGGCAGAGATGTCATGACCAGCCAGAATCCAACCACGATTAATCATTTCCTGAACGGCCATAAAGGCATCGGCAAAGTATTCTGGATTCTTTACCGTCGGTACGTCGTCACCCACCTTGCCAAGACTCTGTGCAAAAGCACTGCCGCCCAGTCGCTGCTCGTCAAACGAGAAATCGATATGGTATAGCGAGGCTTTTTTATCGTTCACCAACACAGGACTCACCACTTTGCGGATGTCAGATACTTCACCGCCAGCACTTACGATAACCGTTCCTGGAGAAATGATTTTCTCGCCATTGGGGTACTGCTGTGAAAGTGAGAGCGAGTCCTTGCCTGTCGGTACGTTGATATGGAGGTCGCAACAGAAGTCAGACAGTGCTTTCACACCTTCATACAAACGTGCATCCTCACCCTCTTGCGAACGACAAGGCCACATCCAGTTTGCACTCAGCGACAACGAGTCCATACCATCAGCCAATGGAGCCCAGACAATGTTTGTCAGCGCCTCGGCAACTGACAGGACGGAACCTGCAGCAGGATTGGCCAACCCTGCCTGTGGTGCATGGCCGATGGCAGTGGCAATACCTTTACGTCCGCGATAGTCTAAGGCAACTACGCCACAGTCACTTAAAGGCAATTGAATTTCGCCCTGACATTGCTGGCGTGCAATCTTGCCTGTCACAGAACGGTCCACCTTGTTCGTCAGCCAATCCTTACAAGCTACGGACTCCAGTTGGAGCACACGCTCTATGTACTTGTCAATCTTATCCTGTATGTATGTTGCGTTCTCATAATGACGCTCTACGGTATTGTCGCGCATGATGGTTTTCGGAGAGTGTCCGAACATTTGTGCAACATCGAGGTCGAAAGGCTTGACACCGTCTTCTTGTCTGAACGAAAAGTGTGCATCACCTGTAGTTTCGCCAACTACGTACAGCGGGGCACGTTCTCGCTCGGCAATTTTACGAACATGGTCAATGTGCTTTTCGTCAATGAGCAGTCCCATGCGCTCTTGGCTTTCGTTGGCAATAATCTCCTTGGCACTCAGCGTCTTGTCACCAATAGGCAGCTTTGCCATGTCAATCTCACCACCACACTCTTCTACAAGCTCTGAGAGACAGTTCAAATGTCCGGCTGAACCGTGGTCGTGGATAGAGACAACGGGGTTTACGTCTTCCTCACAGAGGGCACGTATCAGATTGTAGGCACGTTTCTGCATTTCAGGGTTTGCACGTTGTACTGCATTGAGTTCGATGCCGTTTGAGTAGCGACCTGTGTCAACTGATGAAACAGAGCCGCCACCAAGACCGATACGGTAG
>Ga0247610_10002711_pt1 | contig 20148 bp, 29 predicted proteins | sample 174DNAGHGhighgp2_FD_193483 | JGI IMG/M metagenome (GOLD analysis project Ga0247610, IMG submission 193483) | Sheep rumen microbial communities from Palmerston North, Manawatu-Wanganui, New Zealand - 1742 DNA GHGhigh gp2 | ecosystem: Host-associated > Mammals > Digestive system > Stomach > Rumen...
GATTTAATGGGACGTTCAGTTAATAAAGAATAGAAAAAGTTAATTTCTGATTTAAATAATGCTATGTTGGAAAATTCTAAGAATACTATTGAAGCTGCTAAAAAACGTTATGAAGATTTAGTAATGCAAAGATCAGAAGCTCAAGCTCTATATGATACTGCTTTAGCGGAGGGCGGAGAAGAGGCAGCTAGAGAGTATGAAGAATTATTAGAAACATTAGACTCTGAAATAAAAGATTCTGAAGAAGAATATCTTAGCTCTTGGCAAGAAACTATGGAATAGGCTTAGGCTATTTTTGAGTAGATGATTGAGGATATTACTGATAAATTTGATGAAGCTATGTCTGGTGCTTTTGGTAGTTTAGATTATTTAAAAGAAGCTTTTAATAGACAATCTGAAAGTGACGATTTGTATTTACAAGATTATGACAAATTATATGAATTAAATAAATTATAGAGAGATTTAAATAAAACATTAAGCGATACTCGTGGAGTAACCAATAGAAAAGAATTACTTGAAATTTAGCGTTAGATAAATGAATATCAAGTAGAAGGTGTACAATTAAGTCAATATGATTTAGATGCATTAAGAGCTAAATTAGAAATGCAATAGGCTTATAATGATTTATAGATTGCTCAAGATGCTAAACATACTGTTCGTTTATCTCGTGATGCCGAAGGTAATTGGGGTTATATTTATACAGCAAATCAAGAAGAAATCGCTCAAGCTGAATAGCAATACGAAGATAAACTTCATGCTTATCAAGAGTTAAATGATAATTATATTCAAGAATTGCAAGAAAAAGCTTTAGAAGTATAGACTACTTATAGAGAAACTCTTGCTGAAATTATGAAAGATACTACTTTAGATGATCAGCAACGAAGAGCACGAATTGAAGAATTAAATGAATGGTTAGCTAATCAATAGAATTATTTTAATGATTAGAGTTTAAGCGCATTTAACAATCAAGCTGATACTATGAATAAAATGCTTGGTGTTTATTAGGCTACTGGAGCTGATTTAATAGATCTATGGGAAGAAACAAAATTAGCTAGTTTAACTGGTATGGATAGTATTCAAGATTATATGGACAATTGGATAACAGCTAGTGATTCATTCTTATATGGTATGTCTGACGCATTAGATGAGCGTAAAAAAATGTTAGATAGTATTTTAGAGCTTACTGGAACTAGTATTTCTTAGTTTGCTAATTAGGTATCATCAGTAACAACCAATATAGGTGATGCTTCTGAAGAAACAAAAAATCAAGTTTTTGCTTTATCAAATCTATTAAATGAAAAATTTAGCGATGCTCTTGCGCAAGCTGTAAGTTGGGAAAAAGAATATGCTAAAGGAATTATAGATATGACTTAGCAAAATGAAAAGATGATTGCATCATTAAATGATTTAATTGCAACTTTAGCAACATTACGTTCATACAATCATTTACATGATTCATTAGATGATTATTTAAATGCTTCTAGAAATTATTCTAGTGGTAAAATGAGTAAAGAATAGTTTAAATCAATTTCTGAAAAATTCGATGCTGAATTACGTGAAGCTACTTCATTAGATACTGGTGGTTATACTGGAAGTTGGGGTCCAGAAGGAAAAGTAGCTATTCTTCATGAACATGAATAGATATTTAATGAAAAAGATACTAATAATTTATTAGAAGCTGCAAATATTTTGCGCCAAATTGATATATCAGCTATGTCTATGGCTCAAGGATTAGGAAATTTATTTTCTCCATTTATTGGAGGATTTGATTAGACTTTATAGCAAGAAGTTCATATTGAAGCTGTATTTCCAGACGCTACAGATCATAATGAAATTGAAGAAGCTTTTGATAATTTAGTCAATCGAGCTATTCAATATGCTAATAGAAAAATATAATTAAAAAAAGTACAAGTTTTTTGATAAAAACTTGTACTTTTTTTTTATTTGGGCAATAATTAATAATTTTATTTATTTTGTTTTTAATTCTATATAGAAGATTTTTGAGATAAAGGAGAATAGTAAAATGGCAGATAGAAATGAAATTGTTTAGCAGTTATTTGAAGCTATTGATGCTATTACAACAAAAAGATTAGAAGATGTATAGTTTGATAGAACAATTATTGGTACAATTACTGACAATAGTCGAGCTGATTATGGTCGGTATTAGGTAACCACTGATGATAATATTAGATTTACAGCATATTCAGATATTGTTACATATGGTATTGGGGATAAAGTGTATATTAGAATTCCTGATAATGACTATACTAAACAAAAAGTTATTATTGATAGATATATTCCTGATAATCAAAATACAATGGTTCAAGAAACTAAAATAAAACAGGTAGAACTATTAAAAGATGATTTTAATACAACTAAACGCTCTAATACTTATGAACATGATTATATGCAAAAAGATTATAGAAAATTGATAAATGATGAACACAACTATATTGAAACTTTAAGGAAAAAATTTGAAGCAGCAATTTCTGATATTAGAATATAGCTAAGAATCATTAATGAAAGATTAAATAATATTGATAATGATATAATAGTTATAAATAATAATATAGCAGATATAAATGATAAAATAGAGACTATTAATAGAGGGCTTGAATCAACAAAAGCAGATATCGTGTCTATTAACAATAGACTTAGAAATATAAGATAGTAATTAATATATATTAAGAGTTAAAGGAGGATGTATAAATATGGCTAAACTTTATCCACCACAATTAGAGGGAAGTTTACCAGCATTCGTTAATACCTATGATATTAATAATAATAGTAATTTTTTAGGAACAACATTAAAAATTCCTTTTGGGCTAAACCGTGCTGTTAGTGTAAATTCTATTAAAGGTATAGCAATAAGAATTAGAACTACATCTACAAATACTTTTTTAGTATCTGATTATATAGATACATAGCATGACTTAGAAACAGGTAATGCTATTTTCTTATTTAATAAAAAAAAGAAATTATTTAATGAAAGTCAATATTATCGTGTTTAGATTGCTTTTGTTGACCATAATGATAATATTGGATATTATTCTACTGTCGGAATTATAAAATGTATTGCAGCGCCAGCGGCGTCTATTAATGGATATACGCCAGGCAATATTAATATGTTTAATGATTCTTTTTATGGCGTTTATTCGCAAGATACCACTTATGGTGACAGTACTGAGAAAGCATATTCATATATATTTAATATATATGATACTGATGGAGCTTTAAAATTAACATCTGGGGAAAATATTCACGATGCTACACAAGATACAAACAGTGATACGTCATAGGACTTTTGGCGCATTTATAGTGAATTTGACTCAGGAGATATTTATTATTTAGAATATATAGTTACTACTTTAAATGGATTTGTTGTATCAAGTCCAAGATATAAAATTATGAAGATAGCTTCTATCCCTACAGAATATAAAATAAAATTGCGAGCAAAAAATAATTATGAAAATGGTTATATTGACGTAAGTTTAGAGGGAGAATTTGAAGAAAATGAAGCGTTAAGACAGCGCTATTATTAGCTGGCTGATCCTACTAAAGATTATGATGATGAAGTAATTTATTTTAAAAAATAGGGTTTAGATTTTATAGAATTTGATGGAAATTTAGAAGAATGGGAATATTTAATGGGAGAACGTGCTTTGTATATACGTTCTGAGTCAGCAATTTATGGTGAAGCTGCTTATTCTGGAAATTTCGTAATTAAAAGAAGTTCTGCAGAAAGTAATTTTACAGAATGGGTAGAAATATCTCGCTTTGCTTTATAGAGCCAAAAGCCATCTACTATTCATCATAAAGATCAAACTGTTCAGTAGGGCATTGAATATAAATATGCTCTTTAGCAATATAATATTCATGAAGTATATTCAGCTATGACTTTTTAGAGCCATCCTGTCGTTAATGCTGAGGGGAATACTGAAGAGATAGAAGACACTGTAGTTGCAGATTTTGAACATATATTTATAAGTGATGGTACTCGTTAGTTAAAAATTAGTTATAATTCAAAAATTAAATCTTTTAAAACAGCTATTCCTGAGAAAAAGATTGAAACAATTGGAAGCAAATATCCTTTTATTTTTAGAAATGGTTCTGTATCTTATAAAGAGTTTGGTATTTCTGGTTTAATTTCTTACCAAAGTGATACAGCACAGTTATTTTTATCTTAGGATGAATTAAAAGAAAGTGGTATTTTAGAATAGGTAAAATATAGAGGAATTTCATCAAAAGATATTTATTATTCAACAAATACTATTGAAAATTCAGTTGAACAAAATGTATATTTCGTAAAAGAAGAAAATGATGTTTATGATACTTATACCAAACAATTATTATATACTGAAGTAAGATATGTCATGGTACGTAAGCCTTAGCAAAAATTTAGATATAGATTATTAAATTTGTATAAAGATGGCCATGTAACACGAGATGTCCCAGAAGAAGATAGTGATTCACTTGCTTATGTAAGAACAGATACAAATTTGACAAGTGAGAATTTCTCTGGAGAACGTTATTTTAGATTAAAAGTTTTAGACTGGTTGAATGATGGAAAAGTTAAATTATTTAGATCTTCAACTGAGGGAAACTATTTAGTTCGTATCTTAAATGTATCAATGACACCTGAAGAACGTATTAGTCGTTTATTGTATAATGTATCGGCTACAATTGATGAAATTGATGAGATTTCTTTTGAAAATTTAATTAAATATGGTTTAGTTACACCAAAAAGTGCTAATAGCTATGAAGAATAGTGGAATGTTGTAAATGTACAAGAAATGATTCAATTAGCTAAAAGTCCTGATTATAAAGACATAGTAGATGATGAAGGATTTGTTTTAATGACACCATAGGGCATTAGCATAAATAGTGTTATGATTTAGCATTTCGCTCCTGGCGATGAGATAAAAATATTATATGATGAATCTTCTCTTGGTGACTAGGATACTGGTACAATTTATTATACTATTGGTGTTACTGGTAGTTTAGAAGTGAATGATGATGAAAGACATATTAGTAAAGTTTGGGTAAAAGTTAATCCTTATATAAATACGTATAATGATTTTGAAAGAGAATTAATTTATTCTTATTCAACTTTAACTTTAACTCGTTTTGATGCTATTGCTAATATCGGTTTATCTACAGAAGTTGGTGAACAATATGTTGGGCCAAAAGATAATTTATTAGAACCTTTTGATTTACGATTAAATTGTTATGGTGTCCCAAATGCTGATGGAGTTGTAAAAAATCGTTGGAAAAAAGTTGATGGTGTAAGACATGTTTATGATGATTTGTTATCAAATGATCATATTAATTATAATATTGAATCATTACATAATGGGAAAGTAGTTGTTGAAAAATATACAGCTACTAAAATAGAAATTTTACATGTAAAAAAAAGAGATATTCTTCCTATTTTTGCTTATAAGACTGGACCAATTGGACCTGATACAATGTTTGGTATGACTCCTTTTTATTAGGGATATGTAAATAATCAAAAAATTTTAAATTATTTAGAAGATGGCACTTAGACTATGAAATACGTATAGAAAAAAGATGAAACATCTTATGAAGACGTTATTGAAATTGATGAAAAGAATAATTTTTAGGATAGTGGAAATGTCAGTGTGTATGATATTGTCACTCTTGGTGCTGTCACTGGATATAAAAATTCATTAACAATTTTTTAGGTATTTGTTTGGAATCCAGATATATAGGACTGGGAACCTTCTAATACTTCAGGATATAAATATTATGATAATTATGCTAATACTTGGTGGAATGGGGATACTGAGTACGATCCTAGTTTTGCTATTAATGAATTATAGACATTTGAACCATATTATTATAATCCAGAAACTGAAAAAGCTGAAGAAATTTCTGATCCAGAAATTATTGGTGATAATAATATTTATTTAAATGATATAAATGAATTATTAATGTATAATTTAGATAATATTAATTTAATTCGATTAGGTAATGGTGTCGTAGCTGAAGTTACTTATTAGAAACGTACTGTAGATTATGATTTAGAAGAAACTAGCTATGAAGTTAGACAAGCAAAAAATGACTATTTAACTGTTGCTGAAACTTATGGAGAAAAGTTAGATAGTGTATTAGATGCTTTAGGAGAATCTGATAAATTAGAATCTGAGCGAGATATTCTTAAAGATAAATTAAAAATTATTAATTATCAGTTAGAATCTACTTCTCATGCGGCTGTATATGAGGGAGTTCAATAGGCTGTTAATGAATAGATTGTTGAATAGAAAATTAAGCTATGGGACCATAGAGAAAAAATAGCTCAAGAAATTGCTTATTTTTTATAGTTATATACATTATATGCTGATATAGATATTAACCCACCAATTAATTGTATTAATGATTATAGTTTAATTAAAGTATAGAATAAATATATGATTATTAAACAATTAGGTTATTTAGGTATTGATATAAAATTTGATTAGAATGGAAAAGTTTCTAATGCTGCTGAAATAAGAACAAAGTTAAGTTCAGCCAAAACGACATTAATTAAAAATGGTCATTATAAAACATTATTAGAATAGCAAACAGCAGCTCAAAAAGTTGAAAAAGAATTTAATGCTTATATGAATTAGGCGTCAGGAAATGAAACTATTTTAAATTATAGATAGGAAATTGAGAAAAGAATTTCTAATTTATAGTCTTTAAGAGCTACACACCAAGATATTTTTTCTGCTGAAACAGTTGGTGGTTTAATTCTAAATGAATTACCAGTAACTATTATTTAGAATAGAGATAAATTTTATGATTATATTCATAATAGTTATCAGATTGATGTTGATTATTATCAAGAGCAAAAATTAAGACATGAGACTACTATTAATAATTATGAATAGCAAATTGCTGAACTTCAAGCTTAGCAGGGTGAATTAATTGGAGGTTTTGATATTGCGGATTATGATGATTCTAATCCACCTCCTGAACATACCATTATTTATTATGATTATTTATTAAATAAATTAAATAAAAAGTATGCTGATGAATTATTACGCATTAATAGACAAAAAGCTGATTTAGTTAATAGATTATTATCTTTAAATATTGATAGAGCAGGAAATCTATTAACGACTATTCAAAATGCGACAGCTACTTATTTATATGATAATGCTGATGCTCTTATTGATTTATTAACTGCTTATAACAATCATGCTGAATCTAAATTAAGAAAAATAAAAGCTTTATATTTAAAAGATGTTGGTCGTGAAATTAATAGTAATAATATTTTAAATGCTAATTAGTTAGCTTCTCTAATGGAAATATTAGGAGAAGATAGAATTGTTACTACAGATATTACGAGATAGCAAGTTAGTTTAGACCTTCAGAATGAAATTAAATATACTTATGTTGATAATACAGATGAAAAAATATATGAATAGATTTGTGAATTATTTACTCCAAAAAAGACTTTAGAGTAGTTATATAATGAAATTAAGAATGATGCAAATGGATCTTTAAAAAAATATTTAAGTATAAAATTTAGCACTGTTTCAGCTTATGACAAAGCTTATTCTTTATATGGTGCCGAAATAGAAGCAGAACAAAAAATTTGGAAAAATGCTATATCAATTTTAGAAGATATTAAAGAGCATCCCGGTAATGAAGGACGTAATTATAATTTTAGATACGAAAATTATAATTATCCTTATAGAAGTGTAGCATAGACATTTAATAATAAAATTAATCAAATTAGAGATGAATATGTTACAGTATCGGAAAGAGCAATTAATGATTGGTTAGCAACTAATCCTTTTGATTTAAAAAATTTAGTCTTTTTGACAAAAGAAATAGAAGCGAATGATAAAGCTTTTGCTATTTTAGATTTGTTTACTGATAAAATTAATTACTCTTAGGCTACATCTATTAAAGAATTCTTAAATGAATATTATCCAGCTGACGTAGAGAATGAGTCAAAGCAACTTGTTCAATAGATTAAACATAAAGACACTTTATATGCTGAACGTGTAGAAAAATTAGATAAAACAAAAAATATCTATCTTGAAAGTAAACAACTTATTCAAGATGAAATTGATAATTTAGATAATGTTATTAATGAATTACATAGCAAAGAAGAGGCTGTAAGAAAATAGTATAGTGTTGTTTTAGACCAATTATTATTAGCTGATGAATTAAATGATGTTTTAGAATCTAAACATTTCTTTTATGATATTTTAGTTTATAATGATTCTATATTAGACAATTTTAGAACTTTAGCATCATATATTTATTGGATTTATTAGAATTAGAATGCATTAATTCAATAGATAGGTCATTTAGACAATACAGTTCATACTGGTGAAGAATATGGTAATTTTATAAAAGAATATATAGATATATATGAATTAGAAGCATTTGATTTCTTACATAAATATAATTCTATTGAAGAAGACTTATAGCACGGTTATGATGATCTAGAAACAGCTAATCCAGCATATTCTCCAGGTACAGATAAATTTTAGTTTGATTTATCGCATTATTTCTTATCTGTTTATAAAGATATTCTATATATTTTAGATGAAGAAACAGATCCAGATACTGCAAATTATTTAACTTTATTAGAATCAGATGAAGTAAAAACCCGTTAGGATGGATGTAAATAGCTTGAAAATCATATGGCAGATATCCTTTATGGGCCAGGGCAAAGAGATAGCGCTACACATTCAATTAAAAGTTGTACATTAGGAATGCTTTTATCTGATGATGGATTAGATGATAAATTAGTTATTTTAGAATATCCTATGTGGCCAAATAGGCCAGAACCACATTATTATCCAACTATTCGTACTTTTGGGCCAAATTCATAGATAATTACTACAGATTAGACAAAAGGTGCTTGGATTGTTCCTCCTGGTTATTAGTTATTAAGAGCTCCTATTGAAGAAAATCAAAGAAGTTTTGTAGATGTTGATATTTATTATAGCGGTGGAGTTTATCATAAAAATCCTTTTTAGAGAGATACTAAGATTTATGTAAAAGGTGAAAGTTCTATTAATCATTTAGTATTAGCTTTTGATTATAAAGACATGGATGATGAAGAATTTGATGCTACAGTAAAATATTATGCTTCAATAGGCAAAAAATTAGTTTGGTTAACCGATAGTGCTCCAATAACTTGTTCAGGATATTTTTATAGTTTCTTATATGACTGGGATGTAAAACAATTAAATATTTCTAAAATTACTAATTTAGATTATTATACTAATTTAGGATTAACAATTAATGAAAATGATAAATTATTAATAACTCCTCTTAAAAGATATGATTATTTAAAAAATTATTTAGGAAAAATTACTCATGATATTCCAGAGGATTAGAAAACGAATCCTTTTGCTGAAGAATATGGCAGTTTTTATGGTATTTTAGAAGCTAATATGACGATGTTTAATTTAATAGCAGCTTATTTTCATGCTAATAAATCTGTATATTTAAATGCTAATATTGAGGCTGATGATCCTGATAATAGAGAAAATTTAAAAAATTTAATTACTTATTTAATTAGTTTAGAAACAAAATTGGCAGATTTTTAGGATTAGGAAGCCCACTGGGAAGAAGTAATTAGTCAAAGTGAATTTACATTAGATGGTTATCGTTTAGAAGGAATTAAAGAAGATGATGGGAAAATAAAGCAATTAAAAAGTATTATTGCTACTGCTCGTCAGAAAAAAGATTATTATACTGATGCTATTATAAAATGGAAGCAAGAAATTGACACATTAACTAATACCAATTTAATTTTAAAAGATTATTTTCTTGCAAAATAGGCAAGTAGAACGATTGGAAGAGATTTATCTGAATTAATTAATAAAACTAATAATAATTGTAGTATTTATCGTCAAAAATGTGATCATTATTTAAAATTATTATTTAATCGTGAGCCTTTTGGAGTTGGTATTAATTAGAATATTATTTCTCGTGAAGAGATTCTACATGTTAATGATAATGAAACACCAATTTATAATTATGGAATTGCCTATTCTTTAGAACAATATAAGAAATTTTATGGTGATGTGAGTTATTCTCATGTTGATTTTTCTGCTATTATTCAAAAAGCAAGAGATTTTGAAAATAAATTTCATAAAGATTTTCCATTAATTGAAAAAGTGACATCTACAGATGCAGTTTATAAAGAAGGTTGCTATTTTATTAAAGTAGATGATAAAACTTATATGCCTTATATGTATTTAGATAAAGAAAATTGGAAAAAAGATTTATAGACATTAGAACTTTATTTTACAAATTATCCAGAATTATGTATTGATTTTATAAATTATCATGAATATTTCCATGTTGATGGTGATAATATTTTAGAAGTTTATGATCCAAATAAAAATTATTACTTAAAAGATCCAAACGCTGGTTATGTTCCTGCTGATATTAAAAATGAATATGATTTTGAACGTCAAAAAGCATTTTTATATTACTAGGGGAATGGCGGTTTACGTCGTATGTTCCATGATATGCTTGGTATTGGTGTAACATTAAATTATTATGGGACAGGTTTTGGATATCCACATCCAAATCCATATTTAGAAAATATTGAAACAGTGTATTTTGAAAATTTGGATTTATATCATAAATTATTAACACAAATACGTGGTGATGTTACAGCTGAAGAAGATTTGCGAGAATTAAAATATGAATATGAAACACGATTGACAGAAATACAAAATTTATTAAATAAATTAACGACAATTAAGGTTGATAGAGAGAAATTAATAAAAGAAATTTATTAGAAATTTGCTGAATATTTATATATATTAACTATTACATATATTGATACTATAGAAAGGGGATATGACGTAGTATGACGAAAGCAAGATAGATTCCATTACAAGATTTTGAATTTTTATATCAATTAGATCAAAATAGAAATAAAGTAACGTATGCTCGCATTACCTCTTTAACTTTAGATAATTATCCTATTGAAAGAATTGAAGGAATTGTTACAGGAGGGTCCATCTCTTTAGATGGACGCTCCTGTGTTCGACGTACTTGCTCTCTAACATTAACAACCAATAATTTAAATATAAATAATATTTATTGGTCATTAACTACAAGAGTAAAAATTGAAATTGGTATTGAAAATAATATTACATCTGCGAAATTAGAAAAAACTAATTATAATATTACTAATTACTATTAGATGTATCCAGATATTATTTGGTTTCCGCAAGGGATTTTTATTTTAACAGATTTCCGTCCATCAGCATCAGTAAATTCTTACACTATTAAATTAACTGGTAAAGATAAAATGTGTCTATTAAACGGTGACATTGGTGGTGTTTTTAACACTGAAACACAGCTTGATATAGAACGAATCTTTAATGCTGATGGAAGTTTCACAGATGAGAAAAAACCTTTATCTTATATTATTAAAGAAATGGTACATCATTATGCTTAGGAAGATTTTCAAAATATTATAATAAGAGATATTGATAAATTATCATTAAAAATGTTAACTAATAATAGTAGAAATACTCTTTATTTAATTTAGAATTATGATACTGAAGAAATTGTTGATCTTGCTAGCAATGGAGCTGTTGTCCCAAGACATAAATATTATTATAAAAATTAGCCAGAATTATTAGTAAATTTTAATATTTTTAAGAGAGGATTTGTTTTTTAGACAGGTGTCGGAGAAGATAATAATAATTTAATTGATACTTTTAGCCATCCTACTTTTTTATTAATGGAAAATGAAACTTTACCAAAAGTATTAAAAAAAATAAAGAATAATGAAAGCTTAATTTCAGAAGATGATTATCGAATATTATTAAAGTATAAGATAAATAGTGAATTATTTATTGAAACTGATGATACTACTAAAATTACTTATACATTAAATTCTTTTGAAGATTTTCAAAAATTTTTAAGATTTAATAATATTATAATAGATGATGAGATTACAAATTTTAAAGATGAAGCTTTAATAGCTGTTTTAAAGCATATTACTGGAATTGAATCAATTATTTCATATGACGAATATTAGATTTTGTTATCTTATGGCTTTGAAGATAGTTTATTTATTAAACATTCTATGTATCATTTAAAAGATAGTATAGAAAATTTTCAAATTTTTTTACAAGAAAATAATATTGGTTAGTAGACAGAATTTTATGAAGGCAATTATGTTTTAATTTAGATCGCTGATGGCGAGGATGTTGGATATGAATTAACTGAAACTTATTATCCAGAAGAGCTGATAGCTGGTGTTGGAGATACCGTAACTTCTGTATTAGATAAAATTATCAAAACTTTTGGTATTTTTGAATATTTTTATAATACTCAAGGATAGTTCATTTTTTAGGCAAAGCAAACATATGTTAATACTTCTTGGGATAATCGTATTGATATTGAAGGACGTAACGAATATTATGTAGAACCATATAAAGTTTCTTCAAATGTAAAATATCATTTTGAAGGAAGTCGTACTATTACAACTTATTCAAGCAATCCATAGATTGGAAAAATAAAAAATGATTTTACTGTATGGGGTACAAAGAAATTATCGTCAGGTTCAGAAGTCCCTATACATGCTAGATATGCAATTGATAAAAAACCTAGTTTTTATTCAAGTTATGATGGTATTAATTATATGAGTATCAATTATTTTAATGATACAATTCGTTTAGAATATTCTTTTGAAATAGAAAATGATGATGATAAAGATTTAGATCTAACACAAGATTTACCATTAAATAGTAACATTTATCCTAATATTATTTTAAATAATGAAGTATTTAGATTAGTAGATTGGAGAGAAGTTATCTATTAGATGGCAAAAGATTATTATTAGCATAATCATGATGACGATTATAGTGCATAGTTGCAACGTAATAATAATAAAAAATTCTTTTTTAAAAAAACAAATAAATATGTAAGTGTTCGTCCTTATGAAAAAGGAAAAACCGGATATGAACAATATTATCATGATATAAATGGTTTTTGGCGTATTTTATATATGCCAGAAGAAGAGTTGCTTAAAATTAAAAAAAATAGCAGTATTAATACTTATTAGAGCGTTGATATTGAAAATTTTGAAACATATACTAAAATAGGAAATGAAATTGTTGAAAAAAAATATTCAGGACCATGGAATAAGAATATTTTAGCTGATCCATCAAGTCTAATTTTTTGGTTTGATTTTTTTGATGCTGATTCATTAGGGTTGGGACAATTTTCTGTAACAGCAATAGGAGATCGTCCTAAAAATATCAAAAATGAAAATAGTCAAGCCATTATTTATAATTCAGTACCAAATGTTATTTTTATTAATTAGGATTTATACAATGAATATGAAGAAAAAGGACGTCTTTTAACTGGGTATAATTACTTAATAAATACAGATATTTTTTCATAGTTCATAGAAGATGATAGAATACGTATTAGTACAAGAAGTATTACTATACAAGAAATTATTGATGATTTATTATATAATAATGCTTACTGCAATGAACAAATTACGTTGTCTGCAACTCCTATTTATTATTTAGAACCAAATACATTAATTTCTGCTCAAGATGAAAATCGTGGTGTTAATGGTTATTATATTATTGATAAAATTAATTTACCATTAGATTATTCTGGTATAATGACAATTAATGCGATTAAAGTTCCAGAACGTGTGTATTAAGGAGGTTTTTATATTATTATGGGTTTAAAAATTGCATAGTTTAGGTATTATGGAGCAAATAATCCTAATGCAAAAAAGTATAACTTTCCAGTAGTTACAGATATTTAGGCAGATAATTATGGGGCTTCTTTATACCCATATAGATGGACTTTTGAGAAATATAAGAATATATAGTCTATTCATATCTAGACAATTCCTGGGTTAAAACTATATATTAATTAGGATAAAAAATCAAGTGCCAATCATGAAATGTTACCATTTATTATAGGGCCTACTGGAAATTTTGATATAATTTTAAGAGATCGAATTCTTAAAACAACTCAAAAATATAGTAATTTATTGGCAGTTACTGGCTTAACTATAGATGATAATAGTAAAAAAACATTAGATATTTTAGAAGATGGATTTTTGATTATCACTATTATCTATAAAGATTAAGAAAAAGGAGGATTACTTTTATGGCAACAAGAATGGCACAATTTCGATATTATAAGGATGGTGCAAATAATAATTTCCCAGATTGGACCTGGACTAGATATTGCACATCTGAAAGCTTTAAAAAATATTCTCCAATTATTTCTTTAGGTATTTAGACCATTCCTGGAACAAAATTTTATTTAAATAGTAGTTTAAAACCTATTATAGTAGGAAATTCAGGAATTTTTGAATTAGACGTAAAAAATACATCAGCGACTATTAACAATATACGAATTGATTAGGATAGCATGGAATTATTAAAAAATCTTCCAAATGGTTATTTAATTATAGATATTGTTTATGAAGAGCAAAAGGAGATGAATGTATGAGCCTATATGGAAATATAAAGAAAATTGGAGCAGCAACTTTCTAGTTTGATCGTGTCTATAGTACTAGAAAAGAGATGGACGAAGCAGCAAAAACAGATGGTGTTTATGCTGGTCGTTATGTACTAGTTGAGTATGGAGAGCGCTATAAAAATACATAGCCTGGAAAATCTATTACTTATATTAATAAATTAAATAATTATTTAGATGATGCAAAATAGGAATATTATGATAAGATTAAAGATTTAATTGAATTATAGGAAACATTTAGCTTATTAACAAAAGATAATAATATTGTTGGTGAAGATAGCTATTAGAAATTATTAGAAATTTTCCCAACAACCTATAATCGAGTATATACTGTTAGTGAGTATAATGCTAATACTAAATATTATATTAAATACAATGATAAATATACTCGTTTTACACCATTATCTTAGGACGAATGGGAAACTTATGTCCGTTAGGATAATGTATACACAAGAGATAGTTTTGAAGATTTCTTTACTGTTAATAATTTAAATAATTCTTTAAGAAATTTAATTATTGATAATAATGGATCTTATGATAAATTCAAAACTTATTTTTAGAATAAAATTTTTAGTAAATTAAATGAAATAAACGCAGAATTTTCTGATTTTTACAAGACTATGGCTGGACCGCCAGCTTATTAGGATGCATTTAAAAATTCAATTATTCAAGAAAATTCAGATTTTAGAGCGCATGAAAGAACAGATCTAACCTAGTATGGAGCAACTTATGATTCTACTGTATGGCAAAAGACTTATATATAGCAAGGAAATATCGTTATTGATAAGTATGTTATGGTAGCTGAACTTAATGCTAGAGCTCCTCAATTTGATGTTAAAGAAGAGTCTCCATTAACTTATGAGCTTGATGATGGTGTTGACGCAGACGATAGAATCATTACAGGAAGAATCGATCCTGTTACAAAAGAATTTGAAATTGTAAAATTAGTAAATGCTAAAGAAAAATACAATCAGGCTTACTTTGATTCAGTTATGGATACTGAACAAAGATTTTTAATGCATTATCCACATCTTTTGGAAGTAGAAGCTAGTAATGACACTGTCAATTATAATGAGAATGGTTTTAATATGGCTTATAGTTATAATTTAGACAATGGGCAGACTGCATTAGCTTTTATTCCGAGCGGATTAGATAATTATGAAAAACTTTCAACTTTAGGCCCAAATTTAGAGCCTGTTGAAAGTAAAGATGCTTTAGGCAATACTTTAGCTAGATTAAAATCAGTAACTGATGTAAATCGTAAGATGCTTTATTTAAATTTCCCATCTATTGGAAATACAATGAAGATTTTATATGATTTAATTTATGGTTTCCCAGAACCAGAAGATGGAGAAGATCTTGACAAAGGAATTTTACGTCCTTATTTTAGAAAATTTTCAAGAACAGTTAAATTTCATAATTATCTCACTGTAGTAAATAATGAAGGTGAGAATGAATACGTAACATTAAAAGCTAAAAATGATCCTGATGCTCTTCCACAAAAAATTGAGATATCAGGGACTTTAGAATCAGAAAATTAGGATGGGTCTTGGTCTCCTACTGAATTTAATCCAGTTATTTAGCCATGGTCTTTATTATATGGAAAGACTATAAGTCCAAGTTTTATTGTTGCTAAATTTTGTACTAATGATAATAAAATAACTAATCTTCCAACAATAGAGCCTAGCCCTAATGATGGATATGCTTTTTTATATGACTTAAGGCAAGAAAAACCAGTTATATGGACAATGAAAATTCCGAACGGGGAAGAAGATCCTAATTTAGATTGGATGGACTAGGTTCCTGAATTAAAAGATATTCTAAAAAATAATTCAATTGGTTTAGCGAATGTCTTAATTGATTTATTTAAAGAAACTAATCCATTGACAGGTGAGATTAGCTATTATTTATATAATGATTGGGCTGCCGACAATAATGGAGATACTAATACTCCAATGATTTTGAATAAGCCATATACTGTTGGAGGTTATTCAACTAAATATGTAACTTATCCAAATGAATCATTAGCTGACTTATCTGGTGGTTATTGGGTTGACGAAAGAGGCAGGGCTATAGCTGTTAATAAATCTAAAATAGCATATAGTTATACTGACACCAAAGTATCATCAGACTTTACCGATGGACATTATAATATTAATTTTGATACTTGGTAGTTAGTAAATACTCCTAAAGATAATACTGATCTTACAAATACCTTAAATTTAAAAGCAAATAAAATTTTAGTTGTTCCAAATGATGCAAATTTTGGTGCATCAAAATAGAATCAAGATAGTATTTCAATTTCTCAATTCAATAATGATGTTCTGATATATGGTAATATTAGTAAATTAAGGAGTTTCTCTTTAAATGGAGTTGAATCTAAATGGATAGGATTGGATATTAAGACTGGATAGAGAAATATAAAAAATATAGTTGTTAATGGCCGTTAGTTAGATGATACAGACGTAGCAAAAGCGGAAGCATCAAATTTAACTCCAGGGCATATTGCATTATGGATTAAAGTGTTTGATTATCTTACAGAACAAAAAATTAACTTTTCAATTCCAGGTTATGATCCAATAGCTCTAAATGTTAGATTTGATAGTATTAATGATATTACAGACATTTTAATGAATGTTAGAGTTAATCTTTTAACTACTGTCCCAGATGATGAAAATGCTGAAGAGGCTTTGGAGAATTAGAAAATAGTTAGTACTTATTTAGATCCAAAAGATGGGAAAACTATTCTTATTGAAGGAAATCTTGATAAGTTAAATCTTTATGATATTACTCCTAATGGTGAGACAAGTTCATTTGGTCATTGGATTGGGATAGATATAGATACTGGTTTAACTACAATTGTAGGAGCATCAATTAATAATCGAGAGCTCACAGAAGAAGATGAAGCTGAAGCAACAGCATTAGGCTTGCCAGCAGGCCATGCTGTAATCTGGGAAGATGCTAAAGTTTTATAGGACACTAAAAGTTATTTAATTAAATCATCTGGTTATAGTGATTATGTTTTATTAATAAGATTTAATGATATTAGAGTTATGGATATTCAAGTTAATAAGATTAATGATACTATTTTACCAGAAACAGATATAAATTATAATAAATCTTAGAAAAATTAGAGACTTACAGATATAGTAAAATATAATTCAACAGATTATTTAATTATCGGTGATCTAAAACGTTTAAATGAATTTACTTTATCAGATTATGGACTTGGTAAATGGATATTATTAGATATTGAAACAGACTTATTAACTATTAAAGATGCTAAAATTAATGATAAAGTATATACCGAAGATGATGTCCAATAGAGTATTAACGCTGGATTAAATGAAAAACATTTATTACTTTGGGTTAATATAGAAGAATTATCTGGTGAAAATACTAATGCCTTTATTATTAAATCAGATAAATATCATGATTTTTATCTAATGTTAAAATTTGTTGATACAACAAATAATATCAATGAAATGAATGTAGTTATTAATAAGATTATGACTGCTCTTAAAGACGATAATTAGATTGTATCACAACAAAATCAAGATTTAATCACGGTCACATAGACTGAAAATAATATTGTTGTTTCTGGTGATCTTACAGCTATGAATAAATTTGTTCCTACTAATTTAGACTAGGCTGAGGGGTTCTGGATTGGATTAGATATTAATACTGGATTACCAACTATTATAGGAACAAAAATAAATGGTGTAACTCTTACCGAAGAAGATGTTAATTTGGCTATTTCCTATGGACTTAATAATGGTCATATTGCTTATTGGGTAAATGCTGAAAATATTTTAGATGGTATAACTTTAATTCTTGAAAGTGAAAACTATTATGATAAAACTATTAGTCTTTGCTTTAAATAGAATACATTAGATATTGATGTTCAAAAAGTTAACAATATTGCAAATAGTAATATTAATAGTTAGGTAGCACAACGAAATTAGAATTATATTTCTGTTGTAAAAGAAAATGAAAATCTTAATAACTTTATCATTAAGGGTGAATTTTAGAATCTTACTCCTTATGTTTTTGATAATGATATTCAAAATAATGCTCCATATAGATGGATAGGTATTACGATTGATTTTGGCCTTGATTCTATTATTGGAGTAAGTATTAATGATAGAGTTTTGACTAAAGAAGATGAAGATGCCACTGCTGAATATGCTTTACCAAAAAGTTGTTTTATATTATGGTATGCTATTGAAGATTTATTCCATCAAAAAGTATTAACAATTAATGCTCCTGGATATAAAGAGACTAGAGTTTTGTTACAAGCTATTGATGATAAAAATAATAAATTTAATATGGATATAAATGTTAAGAAAGTTACTACAATGACTGCACAAACATTAACTGATAATACAGAAATTGTCGAATTAGCTCAAGATAACTAGGATAATATTATTGTTAGCCAGACTGATAATGAAATTACATTAACTGGTTCTTATAAATATCTAAATAAATATATATTAAACAATTTAATTGTAGGTAATGAAAATATTCCAGCAAATGAAGGAAAATGGATTTTATTAGATATTAATACCGGTTTATATTCTATTGAGGGTATGATCTTTAATAATAAAGAATTAACAAATGAAGATATTGATATCGCTACAGATTTCGGTCTTAAACGAGGACATATCCTATATTGGGTCGATGTTGATACTTTATTAGCAGGAAAGACATCTTTATTAGAATTTACTGGTTATAACAATAAAACAATTACATTTTATTTTAATAATACTGATAGTGGCGAAATTGAAAACGATCCTTCCGCTTTAGGGAATTTCACTCTTGACACTAGTGTTTTAGGATAATAATATTAAATAGCTTAAAAATATTTATTTTTAAGCTATTTAATAATTATAATATTGGAGGTATAATATATAATGGAATATAATGACTTATATCAAATCCATAATTTTAAAACTGGAGATAAGCTTTTAGCTTCTTAGATGAATAAAATTGAAAGATAGTTAGAAATTAACACAGCTGGTTTGCTTTTTGTTACTCCAGAGATGTTTGGCGCAGTTGGCGATGGAGATAGCGAAAATCCTACTGATGATACAATAGCTATTTAGAAAGCTATTAATACAGGAAAGAGCGTTAAATTTTCTCCAAAGACTTATTTAATTACTAGTCCTATTCTTTTGGATTAGAATACAGATTCTGAAAAAGAGGATAAGCGCGTACAAAGAAAAGGATTGGTCTACGATGGCGGAGGTTGTACTATTTTACATAGAAGTTGCGCAGCTATGTGTTTAACTTCAGCAATAAAATCTCATATAGATGAAACTACTGGAAAAGAAATTATAGAAGATATTCCATCAAATTCTATTGGTTATAAAGCATTTATATAGCTCGGGCTTGTTAAATGTATTATTTAGAATTTTAATTTTGTATATGATGGAGACACTAAACAAGATGGTCTTTATATTGCAGGAGACTATAATTTAAATAATAGCTATATTAATTAGTGTAAAATTATTAGTTGTAGTTTTAAAGGACAAAATCGTGGTATTTATTTAAGTGGATATAATATTACTATAGAAAAATGTATTTTTGAAAATTGTAATTATGGAATTTTAAGTAATTATATTAATT
>Ga0247610_10002713_pt1 | contig 20136 bp, 15 predicted proteins | sample 174DNAGHGhighgp2_FD_193483 | JGI IMG/M metagenome (GOLD analysis project Ga0247610, IMG submission 193483) | Sheep rumen microbial communities from Palmerston North, Manawatu-Wanganui, New Zealand - 1742 DNA GHGhigh gp2 | ecosystem: Host-associated > Mammals > Digestive system > Stomach > Rumen...
AACGACAGTTGCTATGTTTCAGAATTGGCCTTTTCAAGAATACACGATTGGTGCTATGGCTAAGGCCGATGCCAACTATACTATAGGAAACATGAAAGGTAATATCTTGATAGGTTCACAATTCGAGTATTTTAAACTGTCTAGCAATGATTTTCTTATGGGTAGTGACTTTACTAAAGTCATTGTAACTTTTCCTGAAGAGAAGAACTATCTAAACATAGGCAGCGAGAGAAGTATTTCTGCTTTTATTCAGGATAAGCACTATTTTACATCGCACTTCATTCTTAATGCTGGTCTGCGATTTGATAATAAGAATCGTGCCAACAAAAAAAATGTTACAGCATTATCCCCTCGTTTGGCATTCATCTACTTCCCTAACGAAAAATTTAGTACAAAACTATCTTTTTCTCGCGCCTTTGTGGATGCACCCTATTTTTATCGCCAGAACACATCAAATGGTTACCGTGGCAGTGAGGACCTTATGCCAGAATATATGAATGCCATCCAGCTCGACTTCATGGGTAAAATTGACAGCTGGCATCTCGACTACGACGTTAACTTCTTCTACAATCAGTTGTCGGATATCGTAGTGAATAACCCAAGTACGGATCCTAATGCACCTAAATTCATCAACTCTGGTAGTCTGAAAGTAGCTGGTGCAGAAGCTGAAATAAGTTTCAATATTCCATCCTTTCGTATCGATGCAAACATGACTTACTTGCGCCCCTTAGAAGCTGAAGGTTATTATTACACAGATCACAAAATTTACAGCATCCCTGCATTCACCGCCAACCTGACTTGCAGCAAGCGTCTCGTAAACATCAGCAAGCATCTGTTGTGGTTGGCAGCTGGTTTGAAATTTACCTCTAAGACACTGAATAAAGCCAATAGCCGTGTTGCCGGCAGCGAAGATTTCAATCTTAGTAGTAACGCCATCGTTGACTTGGGACTCAAGTACACCTATCGTGATGCTATCCAGCTGTCGCTCGATTGCGATAATCTTTTCGACAAGACCTATTACATCGGAGGTTCGTTCTACATTCCTTATCAGGCCCAGGGCCGCAATGTGATGGCTACTGTATCGTTTAAGCTATAAAGATAATAACATGAAAGGCCAAGAAGAGAAAAAGAAGAAAGACTACCTGATCGCCAAGGCACTGCATCAATTTATGTGGGCATCGATCTTGGCGTCGGTGGCTTCTCAGATAGCGATGACCACAGATGCCATCGTGGTCAGCCAGTTCATCGGGCCGGAGGCCATCTCTGCCATCAACCTGACCATGCCGGTCGTCATCTTCTTCAATTTCCTGATGATGCTCTTCGGTATGGGCGGGACGGTGCTGGTAGCCAGATCGCTTGGTGAGCGCGATGCACAGACAGCTAACAAGATTTTCACATCTACGCTTATCGGCCTTATTGTCGTCGGCGTGTTCTTCTCCGCACTGCTATTGTTCTTCAGTCCCCAGGTGGCCAGTTTTATCACTAATGATACGCCTGTCGTCTATACGCTATCACTCCGCTATTTGCGCATCATGCTGTTAGGCACTACTATCACGATTCTCTTCATGACCATCACTAACTTCATCAAGACCGACGGCAATCCTAAGCTGGTAATGAAGGCAGTGTTGGTAAGCAGCGTCGTCAACCTGTTTTTCGACATTCTTTTCATAGCTATTCTGAAAACTGGTATCGAAGGTTCAGCCTGGGCCTCTATCATAGGTAGCGTTACGGCATTACTGCTATGTACCCGTCATTTCCAGAGTGCCAACAACTCCTATCATTGGCAGTTGGAGTTAAAGCAGTGTCACCAATATATTCTAAAAGGTGTCAAGATGGGATTCCCAATGGGCATCAACACCTTGTTGTTAGGTATCAGCACCTATGCCATCAATAGCATTATACTCAGCAGCTTAGGCACCGAAGGCATCTTTGCATGGGCAGTCTGTTTCCAGTTGTTTGTCATCCAACAGATGGTGCTGAGCGGTATTGCGACCTCGATTTACTCCATTGGCGGTCTGTTGATAGGCGAAAAAGACATTATGGGTTTGCGTATTCTCACTAATAAGGTGATGAAATACATCTGTTTGAGTCTGTTGGTCATCACCTTGTTTGTAATGATAACGCCCGAAAGTATCGGACGACTCTTCACCAGTGATCCCATACAGTCAGAGGGCATGTTTTATAGTGCCTTACGCATCTATGCCCTCCTACTGATTCCTTACGCTATAGCTGTCGTATATCGTATCCTTTATCAGATTTTAGGTTATTGGTCGTTGAGCACAGTGATGAGTATCGTTCAGATGGGTAGCATGATAGTGTTTGTGGGACTGCTGGCATGGATAAAACCAGAATGGCTGTGGTGGGGATTCCCTGTTTCAGGTTTGTTCCTATTGGGCATTTACCTGGTTGTAACATTAGTTATTCACCATAAGAATCCCGATGCCGAGGTGATGACGCTGATTCCTCAAACTGATGATGGCCAGTCGCTGAACTTCTCGGTCAAGTATAATAATGATGATGTACAGCAGGCGCTTGAGAACATTCTTTCTTTCTTAGAAAGCTGCAACATAGAATCATCCACATCTTTCCAGATCAATCTCTGCTGCGAAGAACTGATGTATAACATCGTCACCTATGCCGTCAACAAAGATGCCGACAAGCATCTGTTCGATGTACATATCGTCTGTCGCAAAGACACCGTTTCCGTTCTTATAAAAGACGATGGAAAACCTTTCAATCCAATTCTGAAATCAGTATCCTTCAATGAAGATGGCGATGGTCTTGGCCTCGCATTAGTTAATACTATGGCTGATATGAAATACAAGTTCATGTACAACCAGAATGTGGTATTCCTCACATTTATGAGGCCCAATAGCCACCAATGAAGATCTCCCCATATCTCACCGGCGATTTTTTAGTTTCGGGCGAAATCTATGCATTTTAGGACAGATTTCGCCCGAAACTTTATTATTTTGGGCGAAATATACCACTTTTTAGTTAGATTTCGCCCAAAACACTTGCACATTTCGATTGTTTATTGTATCTTTGCGCTGTAACAAACAAGTTAATTGGGATGAATACGATAATTGGTAGAGAGCAGGAAATCAAAAAGCTATCAGCAGCAGTAGATAGAGTACGTCCAGAGTTTATAGCTCTGTACGGTCGCAGACGTGTGGGTAAGACATTTTTGATTAACCAGATGTTCAGAAATCAGTTTGCATTTAAAATGACAGGCGTTATTGAGGGGACACTAAAAGACCAGTTTACCGCGTTTGTAGATGCCATGAACGACTACGGCTTTGATGTTCCTGAAAAGCCCAAAGACTGGATGCAAGCTTTCATAATGCTGAAAAATGCATTAAAAAAGAAAGTTAATAACGGAGAACAATGCATAGTATTTATTGACGAACTGCCAGCGATGGATGCCGAAGGCTCTAATGTGGCAGGTGCTGTAGGATATTTTTGGAATAGTTGGGCCAGCCAGTACGATAACTTTGTATTTATAATATGTGGCAGTGCTACTAGCTGGATGATAACTAACGTTATCGATAGCAAGGGGGGATTACATGACCGCATAACCGTTGAGATGCCCATCCACCCCTTCACACTTAAAGAAACAGAGCAATATCTTGAATATCAGCACTTTTTATGGAATCGACAGATGGTGCTTCAGGCATATATGATATTTGGCGGAATACCATATTATTTAAGTCTATTGGACAAAGAAGAAAGTCTTGTTCAGAACGTAGACCGTCTTTTTTTCAGCCAAGACATACAGATGCGTCGTGAATTTCGTCGACTATTCAACACCTTATACAAGAACCCCGAAAAATACATTGACATTATTAAGGCACTAAACAAAAGTCGTAAAGGACTTACACGAGAGGAGATTGCATCAGAGTTAAAATGCTCTAACAATGGACATCTAGGAAAACAACTTGAAGACCTTGTATGTTGCGATCTTATACGTAAGAATATCGTTCGCGAAAAGGAAATTAAGCGTAAAGATGCAATATATCAACTATGTGATTTCTTTTGCCTTTTCTATCTCACCTTTATCGAAAGAGCTGAAGTTGAGCAGCAATATTGGTCTCATCATATAAACACACCAGAAGTGAACTCATGGATGGGACTTACATACGAAAGGATTTGTATGGCTCACATACAACAAATAAAACATTCCCTGCATCTTGACACCATTTCAACATTAAGTTATTCCTGGCGTAGCAAAACCTCTACACCAGCCGCACAAATAGATATTATTATTGAACGTGCTGATAAAATCGTCAACATTTGCGAAGTCAAATATTGTCAGTACGAGTATAATCTTGACAAAGACGAGTATGAAAGAATCAATAAACGCAAGAATGCCTTTATAAAAGAAACAGGACTTCGCCACACTCCATGGCTTACAATGATTACAACAGAAGGTGTGGCTCGCGGAAAATATTCAGAAATGATCCAAACACAAGTCACACTTGACGATTTGTTTTAAAACCTTTATCGCCGATGAGCATCTCTCCAGATCTCACCGGCGATTTTTATTTTTGTGTTTTATCTACCAATCCACCACCACTCTTCCGAAGCACCTGTGTTTATAGAGGATTGCAAGGTGGTGGTAGATAGGTGGTAGATGGTAGATAAATTACGTTTTAGGAGGTTTTGCGCTTCACGTAGTAGTCGGAACCGTACTTTGTGATGCGCTTTTGGAGGTCAGGGATGCCTGAAAGCATGCGTCCGAAGGCTGTAAGATTGGCTGGTTTTAGCAAACTTACGCCAACTTTCTCCTTCAGACAGGAAAAAATTGCTGATGCACTTATCCATTCGCCCTCCTCGCCTGGTGCAGCTGGCTCAAAATAGTCGAAGAAATAGTGATCGGCAGCACTCTTCACCTTGAACTTATTGTTCCACTCCATTATCATTTGGGTTTCCGCAGGACTGAAATAGTATGGCTCGTGCTGATGCAAGGCTCGCATGGCCTGAGCATACAGCTGTTCATAGTTAGGTGTGACGCTCACGTCGATAGGACCAGTAAGCTCCACACTTAGGAATCGTCGACTACCAGACGGATCGGCCAACACATCGGGCTGGTTGGTAGTGGCGATGAACGAGGCTCGACGTGGAAAATCCTCTACATGTCGGCCGTATGGACGCTTAATCTTGACTGACGACAGTGTGATGACGTTCTTCAGAAATCCCTGTTGGGTTCGAGGAGATATCTGGTTGAACTCATCCAGATTTATCAACAGCATCTGCGACATCTGTTGCAACACTTGTCGCTTGTCGTCCATCTGCAGATTGCCTGTGTACCCCCAACGGAGTTCTGGTGGCAGAAGCTGCTCGCAGAATGTGGTCTTGTTCCATCCCTGATTCGATATCAGCAGTGGCACAGCTTGGTTGCCATACTTGGCAAGATTGGTAACCTGCCACTGGCGCACCATACCTAGGAACCACGTGTAGAACCAATCCTCCCAGTGGGGATTATCGGTAGGCACTGTGCGGGCCAATCGGCGAATATGATCCTTGCCGTCCCACTTGTCGTACTGTTCCCACAGATAGTCGCCAATGGGATTGAAGGGGCGAATCATATCCGACTGCACGTAGCGACGGATATCACTATCTCTGGCATCGATACCAGCAAGGCGCACCTTCATAGTCATACCCTTCATCACACGATCGTCCACGGGTTCCCACTCCATGTACTTACGACTCAAGTCCTTATACTCCGTATATCCCATAATGGTGTTATAGCGGAAAACATATTTCGAGTTCAAATAGTCCATCAGTCGCTTGGTTTCCTGACTTATTTCAGCATCGCCTTCTTCATCTACAGTCTCAACCACCATTGGTTGGTCAGCATGTGGTCTCTCTGCGATAGGTTTTTCGCTTACAGGCAGGGCCACGGCTTTGGGATTATAATAAGGTGTAGCATCCAGAGGCATGCGGAACCAACTACGTGCAGAGGCTGGTTGCTGATTGATGGGCTTGGGCAACAATCCCTGATATATGGTAGTAGCCAACTGCCACCCTTGACGGCACACAAAGTCGGCCTCTTCCTCATCCACTGGCATGCTGCCATCGGCCTTGGCAATTCTCACCAGAATTATCACCTCCTTGCCTGTTGGTCCAACAAAGGCTGCGAGAGTGTAATGTAGAATCTTCGCAGCCTGTTTTACGACCTCGATTTCATCGGCTGTCTGCAGGTTATCGATAGTCAGTGCCACCACCCCATTGAATGTACGCATTCGCAGGTTGTCGTTGGCGTCTCGCTCAAACTCTACAGATGGGTAAATCTGGTGCGAGGGATGTAGATTGTCGTAGCTAATGTCATGGTTGAAGATGTTCAACTCATGACGACGACGTGCCACGGCTCCGTCTTTAGTATCCGTCTTGATACGCTCGATGAAGCTATCGAGAGTCTTTGTAGACAGCTTCAGGGCATTTTGCTTGTTTCTTAGTATAAATGTTAGTTTCATAATGTTTTTACTGTTAATCGTTTTCTACGGCAGAAACTAGCGTTTTCTGCAGCGGAAAATATTGTTTTCTCAGCCGGAAAATAATATTTTCTCATTGAGAAAACATCGTTTTCGCCCTAAGAAAACGCATTTTCGAGTGTATTTTATCAATCGAGTAATGCCAGATGGTGATACACATAGTCCTCGAAAAACCTGTCGAACTCCACTTCCCAATCGTAGCCCATACTCTTAACGTAGTTGCGTATCCACTGCTGTTCATCGGGCGACAAGGCACGTTCGCCTCGCTTATACTCGTAGTAGATCTTGGCTCCATGCAGATAATTGGTGATGGTCTTACGCATAGTGGTGTAATCCTTCTTCATCACCTTGTCATAAAGGTGAGTGAATCCTGCCGCCCACACATCAATGGTTATTTTGTCGAACCAACGGCAATCGCCGTTTTTTAGTGTCTTTGGCATGATGCAAGTAGCTATCTCCAGTTTTTCTGGAGCATTCTTGCCTGCCAGGTGTCGCAGACAGTTGTCCTTTAGTGGACAATCATTGTTGGTACACAGCACATACCATGACGGTACTCGCGAAAAGTCGAAATCTTGACTTATTGGCTTGATTTGTTGCTTGGTCTTCATTTTTTTCTAAGTAATAAATACAATTTCAGGTTGCAAAGATACTAAAAAATAAAGCAAAAACCAAATAATGGGTACATCTTTTTTCAAGAAATACCCATTATTAGCAATTATCCACCATCTACCACCTATCTACCACCACCTTATCAGCCATTATAAACACAGGCGCTTTGGAGGGTTGGTGGTAGATTGGTAGATAAAACGCAAAAATGAAAAACTCACACGCTACGTGTGGATTAGTATTAATAAATCACAATTTATTGTGAATTTGCTTGGAAGTTAATAATCTTTTTCTTATCTTTGCGGCAAAATCACAATATAATGTGAATTATAGAGTTTATGGACCAGAAAGAGATTGGAACTATTATTAAGGAACGTCGCAAGCATCTTGGCGTTAATCAGCAGACTTTGGCAGACTTGGCAGGGGTAGGAATCAATACCCTTGTGGCAATAGAGCGTGGCGAGGGTAATCCACAACTCGTTACTCTTCTTACTATTCTCAACACTCTAGGACTGCAGATGGATATAAAAGTTAAGACCTTGACATATGAGACAGTGTAAAGTGATGGTTCACAACCAAGAAGCCGGCATACTGCAGGAGACTGACGATCGTCAGTATATCTTTACCTATAACGATGGGTATTGTGGTGATCCTGTATGTTTGGCTATGCCTGTACGAAAAGAGTCCTATCATTCCTCTTTTCTGTTTCCCTATTTCTTTAACATGCTCTCAGAAGGCGCCAATCGCGAACTACAGTCTCGTCTGCTTCATATTGACGAGAACGACGACTTTGGTATACTCCTGGCCACAGCCCAATTCGACACCATCGGTGCCGTAACCGTAAAACCAATAGAATAATGGAAGAACTTAATATTTGTCCCTCAACCCTGGCCGAAGGTTTCCGTACCTATTCGCCCGCCGCTCTTAAACAACTGTTTGATGGAGAGCTGGTTTCGCATATTCTGCCCTTTGATAGTCCTAACAATGATAGTTCTGACAATGCAGAGTATGCTAAGCACGTAGGTCGAATATCACTTTCTGGAGTCCAGCCCAAGGCAGGATTGATTATAAAGGATCATCAACTGACAAGACCGATGGAAGGCGAGCAGGGGCGATATATCCTTAAGCCTGCACCCTCATCATACAATTTGCTGGAGCGTAAGGATTGTCCAGCTAATGAGCATCTTAGCATGCAGTTGGCTTCGCAAGTATATCATATAGAGACTGCTGCTAATGCAGTATGTTTCTTCAAAGATGGAGAGGCTGCATATATTACACGCCGTTTTGATGTGGCACCCGATGGTACGAAGTATTTACAGGAAGACTTGGCTTCGCTAGCTGGACTTACAAAGCTCCAGGGCGGCAGTGACTATAAATACAGTAATCTTAGTTATGAGGAGTGTGCTGAGATTATCGGCAAGTATACCAAAGCTCCTGCTATCGAAATATTGAAGTTCTTCCGTGTTGTGGTGTTCAATTACCTGATTCTTAACGACGATGCTCATCTTAAGAACTTCTCTTTGATTATGCGTGGTGATAACGAATATCATCTGTCGCCAGCATATGACCTTATCAATACAAGTCTCCACCTCTACGAGCCTCGCATCTTTGCACTTGACAAAGGACTATTTCGTGAAGGTATGCAACTATCAGACACACGAACCGTCACACGTGGTGATTTCGAGGAGTTCGGCCGACGCATTGGCCTTGCGCCAAGATTGGTAAAGCGCGAACTCGATACGTTTGCCACCGAACAACCATTAGCAAAGACACTTATCGATCGTTCATTCCTATCCGACAAACTAAAAAAATACTATTGGCAATCTTTCAACTATCGCCGTGCGACTCTTACATTTTAATATTTCCCATTTATAATTTTGATTATCGGGAAATTGTTTGTATATTTGCAGGCGAATAGTATTAATCGGAAGAATTATGGATGCGAAGAGAATCTTGAAATATCTTAAGCAGTTGATGGCGAACAACAACCGCGAGTGGTACCAGGCGCATAAGGGTGAGTATGATGCTGTGAGGGCCGATTTGGAGGATACATAGCTGCACATGGCAAGAAGGCACTGCACGGTGGTTACTACCTGCACCTAGAACCAGGCCACTGCATGGTGGCGTGCGGCAATTACTGGTTGCCTACCAACATACTAACCTCGTGCCGCAACGAGATAATGGGCAATACCGAGGAGTGGCTGAAGTGTGTGGAGAATAAGGAGTTTCAACACTACTTCGGCAGTAAGACGGCCAGCAGTTTCAAGGCTCCTACTGATGTGTCAAGCTGGGACCAGCCCCAAGGCTTCGGTCTGGAAAAGCTAAAGACCTGTCCTTCAGGCTTCCCTCGCGACTGGGAGCACATCGAATACCTACGAATGAAGGACTACTGCTGTTGGCACCAGGTACCCGACGACTTCTATCAAGGCGAAAAATGGCTCGACGAGATAGAACGCATGTTCAAGTCAGCCAAGCCGATGATGGACTTCATCAACTCCGTGATAGACGATTACGAATAAAAAAAGATTATGAAGATATTTGCTATTGGCATGAACTATGCCGCACATAACCAGGAACTGCATGGGACGCTGAAACGTCCTGATGAGCCTGTAATATTTACTAAGGCAGATTCGGCGATACTGAATCAGGGTAAGCCATTCTTTATCCCTGACCATCTGGGACGTATCGACTACGAGACTGAGGTGGTAGTGCGCATCTGCCGACTAGGTAAGAACATCCCACAGCGCTTTGCACATCGCTATTACGACGCTGTGACAGTAGGCATCGACTTTACTGCGCGCGACCTGCAGAAGAAGGCTAGCGAGGCTGGACAGCCTTGGACCATCTGTAAGGGATTCGACGGATCGGCAGCCATCGGCGAATGGATACCCAAGGAGAAATTCATGGATATACAGGGTATACACTTCCATCTGGACATAAACGGCAAGACCGTACAGGAGGGATGCACCAGCGACATGCTATACAAGGTGGACGAGATAATTGCCTATATTTCGCAGTTCTTTACGTTGAAGACAGGCGACTTACTATATACCGGAACACCCGTAGGAGTGGGCCCAGTGAAGATAGACGACCACCTGGAGGGTTGGCTGGAAGAACGCAAAGTGCTTGACTTTAATTGCAAGTAACGCAATAAAAATCAGCTCTTTACGTTTATTAGTATAGTGAAGACCATCGGCAGACTGATAGTAGCCTTGCTCATGATGACCTTAGGCACCACTGCCAAGGCTGAGGGGCGGTATGCGGAACACTCTGTGCTCCGCGAGGGCAATTGGGCTAAAATCAGAGTGAGCGAGAGTGGATTCTACCAGTTGACAGACGCACTGATTAAGAAGGCCGGATTCAGCAATGCCAGCAAGGTGAAGATATACGGCTACGGTGGTGCACTGCAACCAGAAAGCCTTACCGGCGACTATCTTACAGCCACCGATGACCTGAAAGAGGTGCCAACCTGCATCATCGGCGGGAAAAGGGTGTTTTATGCAGTCGGCCCAGCAAACTGGGATAATAAGGTATCGCTCACGCGCACGCGAAATCCTTATTCTGACTACGGATATTACTTCCTGACAGAGGGCGACGACGAGCCGCTGGCCACAGATAGCGCAACTGTGGTATCGGCCAACTACCCTGCCAACAACGATTATCATCAGCTGTACGAGATTGATGACTACTCGTGGTTCCATGGTGGGCGTAATCTGTTTGACAAGACACTATTCGCCATCGGCACACCACTGACATACACTCTAAAGGCTACAGGCGCCAACGGACAGATATGCGTGGCTCTGACTGCCGATGATGACTATGAAGCCACACTAGAGGTTAATGACTCGCTGGTGGGCACTATGAGCAAGAGGGTATCGCTTGACAGCTATACCAAAGCCGACGAGCAGACGTATCAGTACACACTTAACGGCACGCTTAAGGCTGAGAACACCATACGTATAACTCTGAAATCGGGTAGCAACGTGAGACTGGACTACATCGACCTGTATCACGCCGAGCCCACCCCACTGGACATGACCAATCTGCCAGTGCCCGAATATGTGTATCGTATTACCAATCAGGACCACCACGCCGATGCGGCTGTGGACATGGTGATACTCATTCCCACATCGCAGACGCTACTGGCACAGGCCGAACGGCTTAAGGCATATCACGAACAGCACGACGGACTGACAGCAAGAATAGTGCCTGCCGACGAACTATACAACGAGTTTAGCAGCGGCACCCCTGATGCCTCGGCCTATCGCAGATATATGAAGATGCTATACGACCGGGCCGCTAACGATAACGAGAAACCTCGCTATCTGTTGCTGTTTGGCGACGGCGGATGGGACAACCGCATGAAGACCACCGAGTGGAGCGGATATCGTCCCGACGACTATCTGCTATGCTACGAGAGCGAGAACTCGTTCAGCATGGTCAGCTGTTACGTTAGCGACGATTTTTTCTGTCTGCTCGACGATGAAGAGGTGATACAGAAAGGGAGTGGTGGCAGTATGAGCTATACCGGACAGCCGGATGTAGCTGTGGGACGACTGCCACTGCGCAGCATCGAGGACGCACAGGCAATGGTAGATAAGATAATAAACTACAGCAACAACGAACATGCCGGCAACTGGCAGAACGAGATATGCATGATGGGCGACGACGGCAACCAGAACTCGCACATGAAGACTGCCGACAAGGTGGCCAGGATGATAGAGCAGAACTACAGCGACTATAACGTAAACAAGATATACTGGGATGCCTATCAGCGCACATCATCATCGACAGGCTACAGCTATCCTGACGTGACACGACTGATAAAACAGCAGATACAGAGCGGTGCACTGATGATGAACTACTGCGGACACGGTGCTGCCTACGCCATGAGTCATGAGATGGTGATGAAACTGGCCGACTTCGAGACATCACAGTCGAACTACTTGCCACTGTGGATCACAGCATCGTGCGACATAATGCCGTTTGACGGACAGGAAGACAATATCGGCGAGACAGTACTGCTGAACCGAAAGGGCGGCGGCATAGCATTCTTTGGTACCACCAGAACAGTATATGCCTCATACAACGAGGTAATGAACCTGGCATTTACCAAATACGTGCTTACACCTGGCATATCGATAGGTGAGGCTGCCCGACTGGCCAAGTGCGAACTGGTGAGCAAAGGCAGCGACCTGACATGCAACAAACTACAGTACACCCTGCTAGGCGACCCAGCACTGCATCTGGCAACACCAAAACAGCAGATAGTGGTAGACAGTATCAACGGCTTGGCGGCAGACGAAACCATCAAGTTGGCTGCAGGTTCGGTAGTACAGATAACAGGACATATCGTGAGCAACGACGAAGATACCGACACCGACTTCGACGGCGTAGTAACACTATCGGTAAGAGATGCCGAGGAGACCATCACCTGCCGACTGAACAACACATCGGGCGACGGTGCCGATGAGCCGTTTGTATACAACGACCGCACCAAGACACTGTATCGCGGATCGGACTATGTAGAGAATGGCGTGTTCCACGTTACATTCACCATACCAAAAGACATCAGTTATACCGACGGTAACGGACTGATGACGCTGTATGCAGTGAGCAACGACAAATCGCAGACTGCCCATGGCGAGAACGAGAGTTTTGAGTTGATAGGCAGCGAGACAGCACTAGCCGACTCTATCGGTCCGTCGATATACTGCTACCTGAACTCAAAATCATTTAAAAACGGCAGCAAGGTTAACACCACACCATACTTCGTAGCCGAGCTCTACGACGACAGCGGCATCAACGCATCGGGCAGCAGCATAGGCCACGACCTGGAACTGATAATCGATGGTGACATAAACAAGACCTACAACCTGAACGACTACTTTGAGTATGACTTCGGCGACTATCGTTCGGGTAAGCTGGGCTTCAGCATCCCTGAACTGAGCGTGGGTCCACATAGGTTGCTGTTCAGAGCATGGGATATACTCAACAACTCGTCGACAGTAGAATACAGTTTCGAGGTATCGGATGATGCCGGCATAGGAGAATTCAGCGTTACATGCGCTAAGAACCCTGCCCAAACCAATACACAGTTTGTAATCACCCACGATCGCATAGGCAGCGAACTTAAGGTAACACTCGATGTATACGATACTGGTGGCAGACAGGTTTGGCGACAGACAGAATCGGTAGTACCTACCAACGATACATTCACCATCGACTGGAACCTGAACGTGGCTGGCGGCAGTAGACTGCACACAGGTCTGTATCTATGTAAGATAACCCTGAACAACGGCGATAGCAAAACCGTTAAATTACTGATTAAGAGCAATAATTAGAAATACAATACGTTATATAGAATATGATGAAAAGAAGTTTATATATTTGCATTCTAGCACTTTTGCCATTATGCGCCAGTGCTCAGGACGACAAGAACTCGATGTTCAACCCCGTGGAGCATGCCGTGATATCGCAGACCATAGCCCCCGATGCACGTGGAGCAGCTATGGGTGATGTGGGTGTGGCCACCGACCCAGATGTAAACTCACAGTACTGGAACCCTGCCAAGTATCCATTCTGCATCAGTCGTGCAGGTGTAGCACTAAACTATACCCCATGGCTGCGCCAGTTGGTAAACGATATCGACCTGGCCTATATGGCGGGCTATTATCGTATAGGCGATTATTCGGCCATCAGCGGATCGCTGCGTTACTTCTCGCTAGGTGAGGTAGATGCCAGCGACGGTATGACGGTTAAGCCCTACGAGATGTCGCTTGACGTGGCTTACTCGATGATGCTAAGCGAGAACTTCTCGCTGGCAGCTGGTCTGCGCTGGATATATAGCGATCTGCGCTACGACTACAGCGAGGACTCGAAACCGGCATCGGCATTTGCAGCCGACCTGGCTATGTATTATAACAACTACATAATGATGGGCAGCAGAGAATGCCAGTTGGGTCTGGGTATGAACATCTCGAACATTGGTAGTAAGATCTCTTATTACGGCGATGACGAGAGTCAGTTCCTACCAGCCAACCTGCGATTGGGAGCATCGCTGATGATACCTGTCGATGAGTATAACCGCTTCTCAATCTCGGCCGATGCCAACAAACTATTGGTACCTACCGTACCACGTCAGGAGGAAGGCGAGTCGAACAGCGATTATCAGGACCGTGTGCGTCGCGAGCATAGCGACATCAGTGCCATAAGCGGTATATTCAAGAGCTTTGGCGATGCACCTGGCGGATTTAGCGAGGAACTTAAGGAGATACAGTGGAGCATAGGTGCCGAATATGTGTATCACGACCAGTTCTCTCTGCGCGCCGGATATCACCATCAGGACGAGACTAAGGGTAACCTGAAGTACTTCACCGTGGGTGGCGGTTTCAGAATGAATGTGTTCTCGCTCGACGTGGGCTACGTTATCTCGACAGCACGCAGCAACCCACTCGACCAGACACTGCGATTCTCGCTTACTTTTGATATGGACGGAATAAAAGACCTGCTTAGGCGTTAAAGATTAAACATTAAACATTAAAGATTAAAGATTAAACATTAAAGATTAAACATTAAACATTAAAGATTAAACATTAAAGATTAAACATTAAAATATGAAGATAAGAGTTGGAATGGGGTTTGATGTCCATCAGTTGGTTGAAGGCCGCGACCTGTGGATGGGCGGCATAAAGATAGAACATAGTAAGGGACTGCTGGGGCACAGCGATGCTGATGTACTGCTGCACGCTATCTGTGATGCACTGCTAGGAGCTGCCAATATGCGTGACATAGGCTACCATTTCCCCGATACAGCTGAGTTTACCGATGGTATGGATAGTAAGGTGATACTGAAGAAAACCATCGAACTGATAGCTACCAAGGGCTATAAGTTGGTAAACATCGATGCCACCATCTGCGCAGAGCGCCCCAAGATGAATCCGCACATACCCGATATGAAGGCCTGTATGGCTAAAGTTATCGGCTGCGATGAAGACGACATATCTATTAAAGCTACTACCACCGAAAAACTGGGCTTTACAGGTCGCGAAGAAGGCATCTCAGCCTATGCTGTGGTGCTGATTGAGAAAGCATAAAACAAACAATTTAGTTAGAATAATAACATATTTGGGCCCAAAAAACGGGTCCAAAAGTGTTAATTTTGCACTTTCCTTAAAAAAAATCAAGAAAAACATACTTTTTATTAAAAATTATCGTATCTTTGCACCGAATAACAATTTAACTTTTTTAATTCTAACTAATAATTTAGCTTATGAAGTTTACAAAACTACTTGTTTTGAGCGCATTGCTGCTCGTGGGCAGTGGTGTCGCAAATGCTGCAGACTGGAATGTCCGCACGGCTCCTACCGTTGCAGACGTAAAGGCAGAGGCTGTAGAATTTGAGGCTGAGCATCAGTACCTGCTTTACAACACAGGTGCAAACTTGTTCTTCTCTCAAGGAAACGCATGGGGTACAAAGGCCAGTGGTCATGGAGATCAGGCTAAAGCCTTGCGTATGTACTTTACCAAGTATGTTGCAGAGGGAGAAGAGTGGGATGGTCAAACCTACATCTTCAAGATTTACTCTTCTGTTCGTAGTAACAGTTACAGCTGGCACGAGTGTTTCTTCGACAATGCAGCTGCTATGTATGTGGACCGCGCTTCTCAGAAAAACCTTTATTGGGAGGTTCAGGACATGGGTAACAAGGTGTATCGTCTGAAAGCAGCACAGGCTAACCCCGACTTAAAGTCTGACGGTACACAGTTCGTTGGCCGCGATGAGAATGTCACTCAGGACACAAAAGATCTGAGTGATTTCTATGACAATGCAAATGCTTATCCTTTGTCTCCGATGTTGACGGGCGCTGAAGGTCAGTACATTGACTGGGTATTCTATGACGCATCTATTTTCGATATCTACGAGGCTGCTGAAGAGTTGAAAACAGAAGCAGAGGCCGCTGAGGCAGAGGGTGTCGATATCAATGCTGCCGTTGTCGCTTATAACAATGCCAATGCCACTGTTGAAGAATTAAAAGCTGCTTTGGCAGATTTAAAGGATGCCCGCCAAAACAATATGGCTAATGCAACAGCCGACAAGCCTGCTGATGCTTCTTCATTTATCGTTAATCCCGACTTCAAGGGGAACGACATCAAGACTGGCTGGAGCGGCACTGGCTGGGGCAGCGCTAGTCCAAAGGAGAATGCTGAACGTTATCAATCTTTCTTTGACACGTATCAAGACATAGCCGGACTACCTAATGGTGTATATGCTCTCGGTGTAAACGCTTTCTTCCGTGCAGGTAATGCAGGACCAGCGCTCACAAACTATATAGCCAACAATGCGGAGTCAAAGTATCTGAAGCTCTATGCAAAGACTACAGAGGACAGCCTATTTACTTCTATCTGCTCACCTTACAAAGGAGCTCCAAATACCAAGCAGGATCAGGGCAGTGAGTCATCTGCATCGTACGATGGCGTAACCTATTGGATTCCCAACAACATGGTAGCCGCAGAGTATTATATGCACAACCTCGGACTTTACAAGAACCGATTGTTTGTCGCTGTTGAGGACGGCAAACTACGCATTGGAGCTACACGTAATGAAAACGATGGTGCTATGATCACTGGTGAGTGGGGCATCTTTGATGACTTCTCGCTGACTTATTATGGTGGTGCGGCTGATGCTTTCCAAAAGTGGTATGACCTCACAGTGAACGACTTAGATGTTTACAATTATGAGATAAAGGATGATTATACCACAAAGTACCTTGAGGATTACAATACAGTATTCGAGGCCTTACGTGCAGTTAAAGTCACAAACAAGGCTGAGGTTATGGCTGCCATCGCCGGTCTTGATGAACAGGCCAACGCAGTAGTATCTGCACTCTCTAAGAACATCGCTCTTTGGAAACAGTATGAGGCACTGATAATCGAAGCTAAGAGTGTGGCTGCTGACAACAATCTTGACCCTACCTACACTGAGGAACTGGGTGACTGGTGTGATATCGAAGGTCCCGAAGCAGTCGAGCTTCTCATGCTTACTAATGAGGAACTTGAGGATCAAATCGCTGATATAACAGAAAAAATTGACGAAGCTCGCAAGCATCCTGTTGGTTCAAATACTGACATAACCAACATGCTGAAGAACCCAGATTTCTCGAAAGGTGCAGAGGGTTGGACTGTAGAGAAAGTCAATGGTGGTAATGTGACCACTGGTGGTACAGCAACTAATACATGCTTCGAGGCTTGGAACAATGCTAACTTCGATATATATCAGGAAGTTGAGAATGCGCCTGCCGGCGTCTATGAGATTTCTGTACAGGGATTCTATCGCTACGGTCGCACTGCTTATAATGAGTATCTTGCTCAGCAGGTTCCTGAGGTTAAGAATTCTCCTGTTTACATTTACTTGAACGATAACATGACTCCGTTCACAAATGTATATGGCGATCCAAAACAGATTACAGATGAAGATTTCTATAAATCAGGTAGCAGCGACTACGTTTCAGAAACAGGCAACGATGGTATTACCTACTACTATCCAAACGGAATGGCTAGTGCCGCTGTTGCATTCTCTGATGGTATGTATACACAGGCTGCTTATGGTCTTGTAGCCAGTGCAGGTGAAAAGATGCGTATCGGCGTGAAGGGCGCTTCTAACCAGTTAAATGACAGCTGGAGTATCTGGGACAACTTCAGATTGGTATATAAGGGCTTCGACGTAGATGTGATTAAGCCTATTCTTGAGACAAATATAACCAAGTCTGAAGAAACTCTAAACGGCGCTTTGGGTAAGGATGCTGCCGAAGCTCTAGAGATCGCCTTGGATGAGGCAAAGAAGGTTGTAGACAGCAACGACGGCGAGGCCATGTTCAAGGCTCTTAGTGCCATCTTTGCTACAACCCGTGCTGTGACCGAATCGAAAGCTAAGTTCGCCAGCTTGAATGAGGCCAACGAAAAACTTGCTGCAGAAATTGCTGATGCAAGTACAAACGGTACATGCGCCACAACTACTATTGAGGAGGCCAAGACGCTCAATGAAACCATCACTGCTGGTATTGAAAATCGCATTTACAACGATGAAGATGCTGATGGCTTGATGGAGCAAATTACCGATATGATTAAGAAGCTACAAATCCCTGAAGGATTTGATGACGCTAGCGATGAGAATCCTAAGGATGCTAGCTGGTGCATTGTCAATCCAAAGTATGATGACAACACCAACGAGGGTTGGACATCAACCAAGGATCCTAGCATTAGCTACAACATCTGTGAGGTATTCAACTCAGACTTCAACTACTATCAGGACATCGAGCTTACAGCAGGTACTTACAGTCTAACTGCTCCTGGCTTCTATCGCTTCGGTTCTGCTGCTGAGGACTATGCAGCATTCAACGAGGATGCTACACAGAACAACAACCTGTCAATGTACGTAACCGTAGGCAGCGACAGTATGTTTGTGGCTATGCCACGTCTGGCATCTGCTGCTAAGGAGTACACAGCAGATGTTAAAGTAGCTGACGACAACACCAAGTCATTCAACGCGCTAAGCAACTACATTTGGGTAGCTGATCCTGTTGTCAATGCCGATTCTACTCAGGCTACAGGCACCATCGTTGCCGATAGAATGGAGACCGCCGCCAGCGAGTTTGCTAATGGCAAATACGCTGGTACAACAATCACCTTCAAGGTGCCTGAGGATATGACCGTACGCATCGGTATGAGCAAGAATGTTCAGCAGGCCAACAACTGGTGTATCTGGGGTGCTTGGCAGCTGACATACTATGGCAAGAATAGCTCTAAGGAGACAACTCCTAGCGGCATTATATCTGCATTCAGCAATGGTCAGGTAGCTCGCACCGAGTTCTTCAGCATCAATGGTACCCGCATCAGTGCTCCACGTAGTGGTGTGGTAATCATGAAGCAGACTATGAGCGATGGCACTATTAAGGTGCGCAAGGTTGTAATGAAGTAATAACGATCATATTGGAACTGGAGACAGGACATAAACCCTGTCTTCGGTTCCTTTACTTATTCTTGTTTGAACTACTGACTAACAAACCACCCAAATATGACAAGAACGTATTTTAAGAATCTTTTCTTTTATATTACATTGATATGTATGTGCGCAGGCGCGCGCGCACAAGTGGTAATGAATATCAACTCAACACAGCGCGGCCCACTAACAAGCCCCTATCAATGGGGACTATTCTTTGAAGAAATCAACCATGCTGGAGACGGCGGGCTCTATGCCGAACTTGTGAGAAACCGCTCTTTTGAAGAATCTGAATTTAACAATGGATGGAAGTCGGTCAATGCTTCACTCAAACGCTGCACGACAGACAACACCCCCCTTCTAAATGCTGCACAAACTACATGTCTCGACCTCTATACAGGGGCCACTATAGAAATCAATCGAATGCGTGGCATACGTAATGAGGGATTCTGGGGCATGAAGTTTGAAAAAGGTAAGACTTATCATCTCTCACTATTTGCGAAAGGCACCCACAACCAACATAATGGCCACATTTATGCAGTACTGGTGGCCAACGATGGCAAAACAGCCATCAGCGACACCATCACCCTGACGGGAGAGGTGTTCACCGAAAAATGGAACAAACTGACAGCCGAACTGACGGCAAAAGATACAGACCTTAGCGGACAGCTACTGTTGCTGACCGATAGGGGAGGACACCTCTATCTTGACGTGGTGTCGTTGTTCCCTGACACATGGAACAACCGTCCCAACGGACTACGCCCAGACCTGGCTCAGCTGCTGGCCGACACCAAACCTACATTCCTCCGATTTCCTGGCGGATGCTTCGTAGAGGGGCAGAACAGCTTCGATGATACATGGCAATGGAAGCGCACTATTGGTCCTATTGAGCAGCGCCATGGACACATGAGCTACAACTGGAACTACTGGAGCAGCGACGGACTTGGGTTCGACGAATACCTGCAATTAGCCGAAGACATGGGCGCTGCCCCACTCTTTGTTGTTAATGTAGGACTGGGACACGGATGGTACGTACCAATG
>Ga0247610_10002714_pt1 | contig 20136 bp, 11 predicted proteins | sample 174DNAGHGhighgp2_FD_193483 | JGI IMG/M metagenome (GOLD analysis project Ga0247610, IMG submission 193483) | Sheep rumen microbial communities from Palmerston North, Manawatu-Wanganui, New Zealand - 1742 DNA GHGhigh gp2 | ecosystem: Host-associated > Mammals > Digestive system > Stomach > Rumen...
CCGCAGCGTGTCATCGCCACATTGGTGGAGGTGGTGGCCAAGGGCGGCAACCTCCTGCTCGGCGTGGGACCCACGCCGCAAGGACTCATCCAACCCGAAGCAGTGGAGCGGCTGGAGGAGGTGGGACGGTGGCTCGACAAGAACGGTCGCGCCATTTACGGCACTGTCACCACGCCTCACTACCACGACGGCGACGTGTGGTTCACCCGGTCGAAAGACGGGCGCTCCCTCTTCGCCATCCTGGCACCGGGCGAGGACGCACCGCCCGCCACCACCATCACGTGGAGCGGCAATCTTCTACACAAGGGACAGAAGGTTCGCCTCCTGGCCACGGGGCGCACTTTGAGGCATGTGGTCAAGGACGGCAGGGTGGAGGTGACGCTTCCCGCGCCGATGTCCGGCCCCGTGGCTTTGGAGGTCAGGTAGCAACGTCGTTGGAGTGAGAAACGGGACGAATCACCATCCTGCAAGTGCCATCAAATGGGTGGTGGAAAGGGGAAAAAGACAAAAAAAGTGAAAAAAACGATTTTTTTCACAAAACAATGATAAGAATCTTATTTTTAAACGCTCTATTATTTACCTTTGAGGGTGAATTTGGTATTAAAAACAAGATTCGATTATTGTAAAGCCGAAAACAATGAAGAAATACTACCGAGTTGTGGTCGGAAGCGTGGTTGCCGTGGTGCTCTTGGCCGTGGTGCTCCTTTGTCGTGTGAGGCAGCGGCTTGTTGTCTCCATCGATGGCTTTGAGGTGTATGCCACCGACACGTTGAACATTGGCCAGGGGTCCGACATCTGTTTCAACGATGTGCCACACGATTTCCTCCGTGTGGTCAGAAACGGAAAAGGCTTTGAATGGAAAGTGAGCGACCTTTGTCTCAAAAATGACTCGCTTTGCTATTTCAAGGTGAACAATGTCAATCCAAACATCCATCGGCTTGACCAGGGGCAAACCGTCGTCGTCAAGATGGATGGAAAAAAATACACCATCACGGCCGAGGATGTTGAAGACATGCTCGATGACCAAGAGTCGCAATACGTGCTGTTGCGAAACGTGCTGGAGAAAAGACGGCGTGAGGCCGGAACGGAAGGGGAGGATCTCAGGACGAGAAAGGAATTGCGCTCCCTTTTCTATCGCAAGAATGGCGGCTTTTTCTCCGCCGACGGCCCTTGGCACCTGCTCATTCTCGACACCAAGACTACGCTGGAAGGCGGGGGCGGAACCATCAGCTATGTCACCAGCGGAACGACCGACTCGCGTTGCAAGGTGCAGTTCTTCAGTGTGGCGGAATACAGCTTCCAGTCGGGTGAGGACATCTTCAGCATAGGTGACGTCAATTACATGGCCAAGCCGGTGGCCATGCGCACCGGCTGGGGGGCGGGACATGTCATGCTGCGCTCCGACAATGGTTTTGTCGCAGTGGCTTATCCAAAGCCGCTCACCTATACCGAAGACCTCGACGTGCTGAGACAATTGGCGGGAAGCACCACCAGCATGCTCACCATGCAACAGGCGGATGGGGCGTTGCCCGTGGGGCATTGCCTGTATCTGCCACAATACTCCACACTTCTCAGGCAGGAAGTGTGCCACGTGAGGTTCCACGACGACAGCTTGCTCGTGGCCGATAATGTGGTCAAGGCTCATCCTTCCTTGCTGCCCATGCTGAAACCGGCGACAGTGGACGACGGGATGGGGCGGTTGAAACTCCATGTGGGTGTCATAGGAAAGGGATTCATACTTTCATACCTATGGCTTCCGCTCGTCATTTTCCTGTTGGTGGCTGTCGCCTACCCATGGCTGGTGGATGTCGGGCGTGTCAACCTAAGGGGGAAGACCTATTGGGCCAACCAACTGCCCATGAGTTTCAGAATGCTGGCTTTTGTCGCCTTCGCCTATTGCGTGGGGAAGGTGATGGTCGCTGTCAAACTGTCGTGGACCTTCCCTTATTTCGAGAAACTCACAGGAGTCGTCGTGGTGAGTGCGGGACTCATGCTGATGCTGTTCTACCAACTTTCCCTGGTCATCAACCACGACTTTATCACCGCCCAACCTTCGATGGGAAGAAGAGGGAAGAAGATGTGGAAACCTTGGGCTGCCTTGGCTGTGTCGCTTGCAGGACTGGGATTGTGCGCCGTCGCTTTGTGGGCGATGGACACAAGGTTCAGTGCGGGCATGCTTGATGCATATTTGCCCAAGGAAGTCTTCACGCTCAATTTCTTCAAATGGACTTCCAGTTCGTGTGACGGTATCAATGAACTGCATCGCAGCGTGCCTTACACTCTCACACTTGTCAACGGGGCGATTTTCATCTTGCTCATCCTCATGGCATTGCCCGTGGTGAAACGGATGATGGTCAAGGGGAGGAAAATGGCCGATGGCGCATTGGCAGGATGCAGCGCAGTACTTGTAGGATGGGTTCCAAAGGCATGGGCAGCCAATATAGGCAAGGGCAACATCGAGGCGGTGGGCATCGCATTGGTTTATGCCATCGTCGTCATGGCGGCTTCCATCGTCCCGGGCAATTTCTCCACAGCCTTCATCACATTGGTGCTCGTGGTGGGCATGAGCCACGCATTGATGCATGTGCAGTATACGGAGAGCCGTCTGTGGGCTTTCGTCACTTCCATGGTCATCACCCTCATGATGCTTGTCGCGGCAATCGTGATGCCCAATGCCGACACCGGCTATTTCACCAACTACCTTGGCTTCGCATGCATGGTGGTGCTGCTATATGTGCTGGTGTCGAAATACAGCAGGAGGACTCCTTCACCCGCTGAGTTGAAGGCCAACAAGAAGGAGCGCATGTGGATGAACGTCATCATGGGGGGAGTGCTGGTCCTGGTGCTGCTCATCGTTCCCAAGGTGCTGTCATTGGTTGATGCGGAAAAGGTGGACTACGGACGCACCAGCAGGCGATTCCACATGTTCGCACAGTTTGAGAACTATCGCAACAGCGGGTACCGTTACGCGGTGAGCGATGCCGAATTCATGACAGTGATGGTGCACGGCATGTACAATGTCAGCGGTGCCGACCCTCTCTCACCTGAAAGGCATCCCTTGCACCCCTCCGTCTCTACGGGATTGTCGCCCGTGGTGCTCAACGACGTGTCGCTGCCCATCGCGTTCTTCGGGACGTATGGCTTGGGGGCGTATGTCATCTTTTTCGCACTACTCGCACTGCTGCTGACCATCGTCGTGGGGGGGACCATCCCCCCGGCCAATCTGCTCGACAAGGGAGTGGAGGTGGACGTAAGGATGCTTTGGAGGCTCCTTGCCGTGCTCATGTGGACATGCACTTCCTTCTATCTTTATGCCTCATACGTGGGACAATTCCCGTTTACCGGAAGGCTTTGTCCCGGCTTCGGCGTCGACTCTGTGGGAGAAGCGCTTGAGAGTGCTACATTGCTGGCTTTCATGACCGCCACGCTGCTCAAGAACGAGCATGCGACCAAAAGGCTTTGACCCATAACAAACATAAATACACATCGTCATGTCATTGTTTCAAACATTCAAGAAAGGCAAGGAAATCAGGTTGGCCGTGGTGGGTGCCACCGCCACGGGAAAGACATACCTTCTCACCGACCTCGTAGGCGCTCTCGAGAAGCTGGGGTTGAAGAGGGATGACAAGTTTCAGCAGAGCAGTCTGCATGCCGACATCTACGACCTTGTGGAAAACAAGGGAAAGGACGGCTGCATCGAGAAGACTCCCGTCGTGGCATCAAGGACGAGCAATGTCTATATGTCGCATTTCCTCGACCGTAACAACAACCGCATCAAAGTGGAGATGGCAGACATCCCGGGAGAGGCGGTGACAACAGAGAACATCCATTTGTTCAAGGCTGTGATGAGAGCCTTGGCGGCCTGCAAGAACAACATCTTCTATTACACTTTGTGGAAGAACCCGTCGTCCAACGAGGAGGTGAAGGTGCTCGAAGTGGATGAAAGCAAGAGGGGCAGGGGGATGGTCAGGACCATCGGCATCGACTCGCCTATCAGAGGGTCGGTCAGGAACAACGACGACCAATGCAAGAAAACCACGGCCATGTTCATGCCCACGAACACCCTTGCCAACTACTATGCGAAGATGGGGTTCGAGAATACGGGAAGGAAGAAGGCCAATGGGGAAATGGTTTTCAAGGACTTCATGCTCTTCGATACTGATTCCGTCGTCAATGCCATCGTCGACGCATGGGACTTGTTGGGAGTGGACCAGTTGATTGGCAAGAGTTTGCTGTCGAATCATTCCGGAAAGACGGCGTTCCAGAACCAATGCAAGCCTCATTTCTTCTACCTCTATTACACCTTCAACGCCACCGACGTGGTGGTGTGCGACATCTGCTGCACGCCTCTTTCGGCAGAGGAGGGTGATGCTTTCACCGCCGACCGCTTCACGGAGATGATGAACGAATTGCGTGACCTCACTTCCTACAACGACGCACCTCCCAAGAATTGGTATCTCGCCCTGAAAGGGTTTGATGCCGTCATGCGGGAGCGTCCATTCCAGGAGGTGTTCTCTATGGCAAGGGGCGACCTCAACCTCACCTACTCACATTTCGTCACCCTTTTCCGACAGGCATGCATCCATCACCTGCTGCCTGGCGAAACGGGAAATGACAACTACCACAATCCTTTCTCCAGTCAAGAGACCATGATGGACTGGCTCACAAGCGAACCGGCTTTGCTTGATGATACAGCACTCGTCGACTTGCTCTCAAGTCATTATGACCAACTCGATGAAAGGGTGGGGGAGTTCTTCGCCGATTCCAACGAATATGCCATGCGAAGCACATACTCGCTTGGCGAGCATGTGGAAAGACGATTGAAGGACTTCTGCAAGGTGGACGACCAAATAGCCAACACTTTGCAGGCGGAGGAGGATGAATGGCAGCTCCTGAGGATGCCTGGCAAAGTGTATCTCATGGCGACACCCATAGATGAAGACATGCACATCTGCCCCCATCGGCAGGGAGCGCCCACGGCTTTCGAGGGACGTGCCTGCCACTATAACCAGCGTGCCTTTTTCGGAGCGCTGCAATTGGCAACCAGCATGTTGCTCAACCATGACATGGACATCGTCGACAAATACACCTACTATGGACTGGTGCTTTGTCACTTGAACTCCACCAATGCTTGAAACAAGATGAAATGCAACGATGACACCAATATGAAGACCACCGGCAAAGGCCAGGCTGGTAGGATTGCTGAGGCCGCCAAGGTCACAGTGAGCATCCGGCACATGGTGCGTGGCTCGCTTTGCAACGAACCAGGCGACAAGGTGTTGTCGGCTACGACGTGCATCTCACACGACGTGGAACAACTTTGTGCAATGTTGGCCGAGGGTGCCAGCAATAGCCATGCGTCGTTTTTCGTGATGACATCTCCGAATACGGGAATGCCTGTCATCGCCCATGTGCAAGGAGCCATGACGGTCTTCGGAAACGGTGTGAGAAACTATTGCACAAGAGCGGTGTATGAGTGCGAGACCGATGAATTGGGGCAGGTGGGAGGATTCTCCTCTTTGTTGCCGGTGCTCGATGGGATGCGCCGGTATGAGCAAGTAGAGTTTGATGTTTCGGCCGAAAGAAAGGTCGAAGTGGACGGGAAACGGGAAATGACAGTCCAAGAACGGGCATTGTACGAATACATGGCTTATTGCGTGGCACACGACACAAGGCTCTTCATCAGGCTGGGTGAAGACGAGCTGAGACGGGCAGATGATGTGAGGCGGTCGGCAAGGTTGGCGGCCTTGCTCCATGCCATCGACCATCTCCCGCCGGCATGGAGGGACAGGGCGTCGCTGGCATTCTCCGTGGAATGCAAAGACGGACCCATGCAGGAATTGTTGCCTTCCATCAGGTTCATCGCCCACCACGACCCCATCGATGAATGGGATGGGGAAGCTGTCGGAGCTTGTTGCCTCGATTGGACCTCGCCATCGCTTGCCTGGGCGGCGGAAGGACGCCTGGACGTCAGGCCTTGCATCGACGAGGTGAAGTTCCTCGAAAGCAACGTGCCTCAAAAGGAGGAGGACGCCACGGTGGACTCCGGCCAGGCAAGTGAGACCCCAAAGACCTTGAAGTCCATAAGGCCCTTGAAATATTTTAAGTCCTTGATGTCCTTGTTGTCAAAAAGATAGTAACAGAACAAGATATGAGACTCAACAATAATTGGATGAAACACCACGGGAAACTCATCAGGCTTATTCTGCTGAGTGTCGTGGCGCTGGTGCTTGTTTTCACATTGTGCAAGCGATGCACACAAGTGGGTGGTCCGTCTGCGAATGAAATATATGTCCCCGACAGTGACGAGGGTTTCGTCAAGAAAGCCAACATGCTGTTGGAGCATCTCATCGAGCAAGGCAATGAGGAGCATCCCAAGGTGAAGCCACACTCCATATCACAACTCAAGGAGCGGTATCCGGCATTGGAGTTCGCATTGCCATACAGTGGTGATGCGGTGGAAGGGGCCAGGGCCGCCGATATCAGACTCGTCGCCATCAATCCTGACTCCATCAGGGATGAGAAGGACAGGAAATTCTATTATAACAGTGACATACCGGCGCTACTCGAACAGCAAAGGAAACAACTCGGTGAGAGAATCTTCCGTATCAAATTCTCTTCGGTGGACAACCTCGTCATCGAAAAAGTGGAGGTGAATGCATCCATGTTCAAACTTGCTTTGGTGAAAGACCCTTGGAACGGAAACGTCATGGCGGCGGAAGACGCATTATTCCCTAAGGAAAACCACTGCTTCCTCGCCTGGGGAAAGTCGGTGGTGCCTGTCAAGCAGTCGAAAGAGGGGCACATCGCCACGGGTGGTGGCCATGAGAAGGTGGTGGTCATTGACAACAACACACACACCATCACGATGAAGAACGGGAAGCCGGTGGCTTACTACGATCTCTACAAGGCTTTCCTCGCTGACACCACCACCATCTGCGTGCGAATACCGGGAAGCAATGAAACAGCACTTTATGTTGACTACATGGAGCAGGGGAAAGTGCGCTTGAGGCCTGTCGGGTGCTACTGCCAACCCTACGACCAGGCTGGCCCCTTGCATCTCATCGTGCCACAGTCGGCGGCGATGAAGGGAGAGGTGTGCAAGCTCGAAAAGGAACTTAAACTGGTTCTCACAAGCTCCAAGGAGAAAGAGAAACTGTGTGAGTTGACCATCACACGCGACAATCCCATGCAAACGCTCTCCATGCTGACGTATTCCAACCAGGGGAGGACGCGATATGACATCGCACCCCAACTTACCGACCGTTTCACGCAGCAAATCATCAAGGGACTGTCATCCACCTTGACCAACACCGTATATGAAGATACGGTCAACCTCACCATTGACCCCTTGATGTCGTTGGAGATGGAAAGGGAACTGGAGAAATATGCCAACCAGCTCAAGAACAAAGGCCTCTTCTACAAGGACGACCAATGGGAATTGTCGCTCACTGTGATGGACATGGCCACGGGCGATGTGCTGGCGGCTCCTTACTACCGCTCCTCTGACAAGGGCTTGGACTACGACTTGGCCATCAGCAGGAAGAACCCCGCACTTACAAGACGTTTCATTGGTTCTACGTTCAAACCACTCGTCGCACTGGCGGCAGTGCTTACAAAACCGGAACTGGCCAATCTCTCCACGACAAATGACTACAATTTGCTCGAACAAGAGGGCAACAGCAAGAGGAAGGCAATGTTCTACGGACACAAGACCACGGCTTGGTCGACAAAGGGTGGTGCGGCAGGATTCTGGAATGGATGCGCTTCCATGTCCGACTTCTTCGCACGTTCCGACGATGTCTATCCCGTGGCGCTCGTAGCCAAGGCGCTCAACTATGGGCAGGCTGGAAGTCCTTTCAAGTTCACCACCAACGAAGTGTACCTGGAAACCAACAACAACTTCTCCTGGCCGGGGGCCAAATTCGTTTCAACACTCGACCATCTCTACACCTTGCCATCAATGAAGGAATACCTCGTGCACGACAGTTTGCAGATGGCTTCCTATGTGTGGGACAACTTGAACTTGAAAACTGATGCGTTCTACGGATTGGACAACGTAAGCCCCGACCCCACATTGTTCCATTATGAGAATTTCAACCGGCAAGGGGCAACGCTCAACACCGAACTCGCCACATGGGTGCTGGGACAAGGCACCAACGATTGGAACTGCCTCAAGTTGGCGGAGGCGTGGTCGAGGATGCTTACCAAACGGAAAGTGGAGGTGTCGCTTGTCAGGCCGAAAGAGAGGAAGACGTTGCCTTGCCTGGCTGAAGGATTCGACAACAACGCGTGGAATGATGTTCTCGAGGCGCTGCTCGCCGCACAAGGTAGAAGCGCGAAGCTCCTCACGCCCATGAAAAATGCCGTGGATGCACTCAACGCAAAGGAAAACATCGCCGACACGCTCTTGCTCTTCTCCAAGACGGGAACACCAGAAAACTACCCAAGAGTGGAATGGAAAAGCGTGGATGGAGGACCCAGATGGCTTGACGTGGGACTCTATTGCATGGCACTCGTGCCCCAAAGTGCTTACAGGGACATCAGGAATGGAAAGGAAGGAAGAGGCATCATGTGTGTGATGCGTGTGACGAGAATAGTGAACAACAAGCACAAGAAACTCACGGCAAGTGGAAACGAAGATGGCATCCAGTCGTCGGATGCACGCAATTTCTTCTCAGCAAACCCGGCGTTGCTCGACAAGTTCTATCATCTGGTCAAACCCTATCTGGCTGTTGCCGATAACAAACGCAATGACAAGGATAAAAGAATAAAGAAAAAACAATGACATTCAACCATAGACAAAGGATTACGGCCCTGGCGCATGTGGTGGCATTGGTGGGCATCATCTTCCTATGCTATGTCTCCTTCATGGGGCTCGTTTACCTATGGGGAGGCAATATGATGCTGGCAGGCGTGATGGCAGTGGCGGAGGCGGCATTGCTCTATGTCCTGTGCATTCTCGTGCAAAGGTTCAAGGCGACAGGAAGACGGTTTGGAAAAATGATCGTGGGAGAACGAATCGCAGTGGTCTTCACCATACTCGCGTGCATGCTTACACTGCTGCCTTTCACGCATTTCTTCCACGTGTTCGCTCGTGAGGGGGAAGTGAAGAAGAACTTTGGATTGGCCCTCGAACAGGTCGGGCCGATGTTCGATGCATATGAGACGGCAGCGAAAGGGAGGATTGCCGATTACACCACATTCCTCGACAATGCGATGAAGTCCAAAAAAAGCATCAAGAAGGCAGGGCTCAACAAGTATTCGGAGGGAAAACCCGATGACGGAAACACCATAGCGAGAAACAACATGGTGGAGACCTTGAACTTGCAGCTGTTGCCACCCACACATCAGGCATTGAGAAGTGACGCCGAGGCATGGGTTGATAAAGTGGCCGGCGGGGCTACGACTCTCAATGTGTTCCTCATTGGAAACATCAGGGAAATACAGAAGGCGGTGGAGATGTGGAGCGAGACCATGGAAGGCAGATGGAATACAAGGCTCGACAATGAACCGGCATCGAAACGTGACCTCGAGGAGGTGAAGGCGTGTGGGGAAAAAGCGACGCAACAGCTGGGGCAGGTGCAGGCCATGCTTTCTGAAAAAGGACTTCCACCCCTTTATGCCTTGCCGCTTTGCATCTTCTGCTGGTTGCTTGTGTTCTTGCCTTACTGGCTGCAGGAACGGCATTCCAAGTCGTGGGAGGAGTTCTGGCCCGAATGGATGAGGAAGGGGAAGAACCTGCCACCGGAACGTGATGTCAACCAAGTGACCTATGTGAACATCGATTGGGACAAGCCTGTCGAACCTTTGCAGCCAAGTCGGGTCGCCGACATAGAGGTGTTCAAAAAGGAGATGGAGAGGGCCAACGACCCAATGGCGTTCCTCGTCAAGAGGATGGAGGAGGGGCTTTCAAGAAAACAACTGCTCGACATGATGGCGAGAGACCACAACCTCATGCATGCTGCCATGGTGAAAGAGTGCATCGAAAAGGGTGTCTTCACGGTGGAAGAACTTGTCAACCAATGCGGCATCGACCCGCGTTTCATCAGCATGATGGGGACGACGCCGGAAGATGTGCTCCCCAAGGCAGGCGTCATCAGGCAACTGCCAGAAGCTACAACGGAAATCTTCCTATGGGGCATACCCTCGTCGGGAAAAACCTGCGCCCTTGGCGTCATCCTGGCGGCGGCAAGGGAGAACGTGGTGGCAAAGGGCATGGAAGTGGTGCGACAGTGTCAAGGGTATGAGTATATGGAAATCCTGAAGAAGGTCTTTCCCATGGACGACGCCTTCGTCATGCTGCCGGGAAGGACACCCGTGGCCACCAATTATGCCATGAGGCTCGCCTTTGACGATTGGGACAACAAGAGTCATCCCATCACACTCATCGACATGGCTGGCGAACTCTTCTGCGCCATCTTGTGGCAGCAGAGCGGAAGGGAGCAACTGGTCACCGAGCATCATCGAAAGGCGCTGGAGGAGTTTGAGAAAATACTCGTCAAGGAAAAGACTGAACATCAAAAATTCCACTTCTTCATCATAGAGTATGGAGCGGAAAACAAGAAATACAAGGGGTTTGACCAAGACTCTTACTTGGAAAACGGACTCGCTTTCCTCGAAGACAACCACGTACTCAGAGATGCCACACAGGGTGTGTATGTCATCGTCACCAAAACAGACAAGGCAAGGCTGCATATGGGAAAGGATGGGGATTTGGAAAAGTACCTGGGACAGTACTTGCGCACATATTACCCCAATTTCCTAAGGGTTCTCGACAAATACTGCAAGAAGTATGAACTATGTGGGGGCCATGCTCCCGACCCTATTCCATTCGACATTGGTGAGGTGTGTTTCGAGAATTACTGCCATCTCAGCACGCAACGGGCGAGGGATGTGGTGAAGGTGATGCTCGCAAGGTCGAAGGGGTTCCCAAAAGGATGGAAAGGAAAACTCGCCAGATGGATGGGAGATTAACCCCAGGGTCTCCAGGGTCTCTAGGCTCTCTAGGACCTCTAGGACCTCTAGAATCTCTAGAATCTCTAGGCTCTCTAGGCCCTCTAGACCTTCCAGCCCCTCTAGCATCCCCGTCCCCTCAAAATGAATAATCAATAACACAACATATGACAGATCAAATCAAAACTTTTTGCACGCAGCTGAGGAAGGAGGACGACTCCTTCGAGTATGCAAGGAAAATGGTGGAGGAAAACCACATCACCAGGGAGCAACTGTTGAAATTGGTGTGTGAGGATTGCAACCTGCTCAACTCCATGGCGGTGAAGAAATGTGTGGACTACGGCCTCTTCTCCGCCCAAGACCTCATTGACAATGGCATCGATAGGAATTTCGTCGACATGCTTGGAATGGAATCGGAGGATGTCCTGCCCGATAGTGGATACATCGAGTGCATTGATTGGAAAGCGAAGGAGGTGTATTTCTGGGGCATTCCTTCCTCGGGAAAGACATGCGCCTTGGGCACCATTCTCGCTGCGGCGAGAGGGGGAAATGTGGCAAGGAGCATGAGGGTGGAGAAATGCCAGGGGCAACTCTACCAAATCATCCTCTCGCAAATCTTCAAAAGGGAGAATTTCTATTGCATCCTACCAGGCCGTACCTCGGTGGACTCCAATTTCGCCATCAGGACAGTGCTGGAGGACATGCAGGGAAATGACCACCCCGTGACGCTCATCGACATGGCCGGCGAGCTCTTCTGCGCCACGCTGTGGAACGAACAAGGAAAGACGGAAAACCTCAAGGAAAGGCATAAAACCGCTTTGGAGGAATTTGAAAACATGCTCGTGACCAAAAAGTCGAACAACCCCAAATATCACTTCTTCATCATCGAATACAGCGAGGATGACAAGAAATACAGGGGGTTCGACCAGGATGTGTACCTCGAACATGGACTGCAGTACCTCTTTGAGAAAGGGGTGCTCACTGATGCCAACAACGGGTTATACGTCATCGTCACAAAAACTGACCTGGTGCAAAGGAACACGCCGAAAGGCATGGACCCAAACGATTACTTGACGCAATGCCTTGAAATGAGATACCCTAACTTCCTCAACCTGCTCAACACCTATTGCGGCAGGTTTGGCATGAGTGGAGGGTTGCCCATTCCTTTCGACATCGGCGAGGTGTGCTTTCAAAACCTTTGCCAAGTGAAAACAGAAAGGGCGCAACGCATCGTTGAAATACTCATGGAAGAGCATCATCCTAACGTGAAAAAAAAGGAAAGAAAAGGTGGCTTCAGATTGAAGTGGTTCTGATACAAGCCGTTACTCTATCATCATCTCCCAACATCCTAACAACAAGAAACATGAAACTCGCATTATATCAACAACTCGTGAAAAATGGGGAGGATAGCAAGGCGCTGTTCAATCCCGGAAACATAGGAAGCAAAATCTTCGATGTGAAAATCGAAGGGGTACTCAGGCTTAATTCCGACTTCAAGGGCATCACATCCATGCTCTCATTCAACAGTCTGGGATGCCTCGTCTATGTCATCAAGCCGCTATTCTCCAGACTGGGCGACTACAGGGCTTTGGTGCTCGCCATACCCAAGCAAGTGGCTTTCGCTGCCGCGGAGGATATTGCCAGCATCGTCAAGAAAATGGAGGATACACTTGCCAATGGAAAGGACGAGCAAGAACTTGCATCTTGCTTTGAAAAGGATTACAAGGAATTGGATTTCGATTGTGACTTACCCGAACAGAGAAACCGATATGCATTCAGGTGCTATGGCAAGGGATGCAAGCAGGGGGCTTTGGAAGACTTGCTGGGTGCCAATCTCCTTCAGGAAGATTACTTCAAGTATGAAGGGGTGTTCTTCATTCCTGTCGAACATGAAGGACTCGTCAGAAAAGAGTCCATGGATAACCTCACGGCTAACAAGATGGCTGTCCCTGCCGTCTTGCAGCCACCAACGGCGCAATGCCAAAAGGCGGGATGCAAGGCATGGATTGCAGGAAAGGAATTCGACAAGCCTTTCCTCACTCGCACGGGAATCACCGTCAAAATCACATTGAAAAAGGATGGCTGTGTCGACAGGGATGAGAAAGTCAAGGTCGACAACCAGGTGATGCCTGCGGATTTGCCTGAGAAAATCGATTGGTGGAGAAAAATCTATGCCAAGTCATTCTCTATCACGGGGGAAGACGGTCCTCTCAAGGAGAGTGAGACGCAATTGGATATCCAGGAGAAAGTGAGTGTCAACAAGCGGGAAAGGTTCATTGCCGTTCCTGAAAGCAAATGGGGGAAGGCGCATCTCATCGTCAACCATGATGGGTATGAACCGATGAAGAAGGTTGTCGACCTGTCCAAATGCTCACCGGAAAAACCCTTGGTCGTCAAACTCAAACGGACGAGGAAGAAGGTTTCATACAAGGTAGCCGGCACAAAGGTCGCTTTTGATTTGGAACGCACCGAGGAGGAGAAAGGAAACTCGCCCCTACAAGGCTTCGAAGTGCAAGAAGTGAAAGACAACGAGGTGGTGCTAAGAAGCAAGGCCTCAAGGAAAAACGAGGAGAGAAGAGGAGATGAACGGGCAAGGCTGGCCGACTTCGATGACGACGATGTGCCAGAGGAGGATGAAGAAAGGTCACACCTGAAGGTGTCCAAGAAATTGGTCACATGTCTCGCTTCGGGGCTGGTGGCGGGATTGCTCGTCGGTGGGGCTTCCGGATGGTTCCTGGGGAAACATAACGGAGAGAAAACGGCGATGATGATGGTGGAGCAACAGCGACTGGCCAAGGAAAGGCAAGAGCAGATGAGAGCCGACTCCATCATTAGTGTCGACATCGTACATTATCTCGACAGTGTCACACCTTGGAAAAAAGTGGATATGGATAGTGCTCTCTTCCAAGGGAAGCTGAATGGATTTTACGATGCACTCAACACCTATAGCTTCGAAGCCGTGCAAGTCATGGGAGACTCTCTCAATCTCCATCAAAGCAAGAATTTGCAGAAGCTCGACAGTGTCATCAAAGCCATGAACCAGAAACCGGAATACAAACAGAAACTATTGGAAACCAGCAAGAAACCAGAGGAAACAGTTCCTGTGTTCAGTCGCGACGGAACCATTACGCTTGCCAATTTCTTAGGGAAGTTGGAAGAAGTGATAAAAATTGTAGATAGCGAGAAGAAATGAAGACATTCCTGAAATTCATATTACTCTTGGCTGCTGTCTTCATGGTGGCTGGCTCCTTGCTCTTCTTTGCAAAGACGAGGATGGAGCCACCCACTCCCTTGGAAGATGAGAACCTTCACGAAAAAAAGGCAAGGGCCTGCGTGGAAAGCATGTCGGAGGCTAACAATATGAAGACGCTCAACAAAAGGTTCTATGCGGCAAGGCAACTCCTGGGGTTTCTTGGAGACAACAAGCTCATATCCACCGAGGTGGCCGACCAACTGATGGTGGAGATGGTGGAGAAATATGTGCCTGCGTTTGCTGACCATTCCTTGAGACGGTTGGGTGAAACGCAATGGGACGATAAGGACCTCAAGGAAATATCGAGCCTGATGGCTGCTGTCAAGGGGTTGAAAACGTCTGATAAGAAACAGGCCATGGAAAAGGCCTCGCGAAACACGGGAGAACAACTGGGAAACGTGGAGTATGTGGTGGGGGTGTGCGACTCGGCGCTCGTCCTCGCCAAAGGTGGGAAATACACCGGATGGCAAAACGCAAAGAAGAGGATGGCCAGGGCTGACAGATTCGCCCGGCACCCCATCCTCAGAAACAACCACCATCTCATGGAAAGGCTCGACTCTTTCAAAATGAGGGTCGAGGAGTCGCATTACGATAGTTTGGTGAATGCCGCGCGCCAACTTGACAATTATGCTGATTATTCCAAGGAGAGATTTGACAACATTTATAATAATTTCAATCAGGAACTTGCACACTATGCGGACAGTGCCGCTGTCGTTTATGGGAGAAAATCCCATGACGTGAGCACGCTCAAGAGGAATGCAATGGAAACGAAGATTGAGGCAGAAGGGTATTTCTTTTACGAACCGGTAAGGGAAGGTATTGAAGATATCTACAATGTGGGAAAGCAAATCTATCATGAATATATCAAGTGAAATGAATGCCATCACCACGGCTTGCTTTTTTGCAATGTCATATCGGCGAAACCTGTTGATGATTTTTTTATCGCTTTTTGTTGGATTATTTGCTTTTTTGTCTTATCTTTGCAAAAATCTTATTTTTTTAACTAATACCGATTAACTATGAAAATGAAATCTTTGATTACAACGTTGTTCCTTTTGTTGGCAATGACCTGCAACGTGATGGCGGGAGAAATTGCCAGTTCGAAGAATTATGGAGTTTTGGAAACTAACGGTCCATTCACCATCATCATCACTGGAAATGGGGTCATTGGACGTGATGGACCTGGTGGGTATGATACAGGTGTCCGCTTCTACAAGGGGCAGAGGCTCACATGCTACGGACTTGAGCAAGGCTGGTACAAAGTGAAATATGGCAATGGTGTACGCTGGGTGTCATCATCTTATGCAAAACCTGCTGGAAGTTCCTCCTCCTCTTCTTACTCGTCGGGCTATTATGTCGTCTTCACCGGCGACCGTGTCATTGGAAGGTTGTCTCCTGCCGGAACCGCCACCCGTTATCGATTCTATAGAGGGCAGAGAGTGCCTTACTTGGGGCAACAAGGCAGCTGGTACAAGGTGAGCTACAACGGGAAAGTCCTCTGGGTGTCGAGTGCATACAGCTATGTGCAATAACAAAATGCACATTTGATGAACAATAAAAGTGCGGGCGATGCAGCCCGCACTTTTTTATTCGGAGTTTTGCAAGTTTTCTTTGCCTCCCTGTGGAATCAAAGGTTTTCAAACACCGCCTTCACCCTTGCCAGGGCCTCGCGGCATTTCATCTGGAACCGCCATCTTCTACAGTTGGTGTTGCCGGCATTGTAGGCGATGGCGTCCAAGCCGTTCACTTTGGCAAGATAGAGGGCGCGCTCGTTATGGAATTCCTGCGAGATGATGGTCACGGTTTTACCGTCGAAGAGCTCCTTGGTCTTTTCAATGGAATTGATGGTGCGGAACCCCTTGCCATCCAGCGTGATGATGTCGGCGGGGACGCCTCGCTCCACCAACCGGGCCTTCATCTCCTCTGGTTCGTTGAAACTGTCGGGGAAGTTGCCGCCGCTGATGAGCAGCTGGTCGTATTTCCCTGCTTCCCACAACGCAACGGTGGCGTCTATACGGCGCAGGAAGAATTGGTTGGGGTTGCCGGAGCGACCTATGGGGCTGGTGCCCAACAGAAGGCCTACCTCACGGTGGGGGACTGACGCGGTATCGTCGTATTTCTTTCCCTTGCAAGCATGCAGCACTGCTACATTGCAAGCTACGATGACGATAAGGCAAAGCAACAAAACGCTACATATGGTAATCAACAGAATCTTTATCATTCTTCTCATTCTTTTTCTTTTCATCGAGATATTCTGCGAAAATGCGAGCGGCACTCTCCACCTTCGCCGCACAGGGACGTTCCTTGTAATAGGCTGCCGTACGCTCAGACGCCACGTAATCGCCCATCGGGACGGGACCGCTGAGACCGAGAAGCTCAGCGCATATCAGCGAACCATTGGCTGCCTTCGAACGGGACAGCAGTTCTTGAACCAACTTGTAGCAAGCCGTCTTGCCAGCGCGGTCGCCACCCTCCGTCTGACCGCTGTCGAGGCCCGACAGGATGACGAGGGCGGAAACAGCTCCACACATCAGGCGCAGACGACCCACACCGCCGCCGAAACCGGCAGACACACGCTTCGCAAGTTGGGAATCCAGGCCATAAAGGTCGCTGAAAGCAAGCACTACGCTCTGGCAGCAGCCAAAGCCTTCCATGAAATGGTCTACGGCAAGAGACACTCGGCGTTCTAAGTCTTCACTCATGGCATAAAGGTTGAAGGGGTTGAATCATGACGCAAATTTAGACATATTTTTCCGAATAATGGCTTGACTATATGAAAATATTTTTTGCTTTCGGGAGTTGAAGGGACGTATGTTCACTTTCAGGAGTTAAAAAGGAGTTAAAGGGGAGTTAAAGGGGAGTTAAAGGGGAGTATGTTCACTTTTCAGGAGTTAAAGGGAAGAATTTTCTAGGAGTTAAAGAGGAGTTAAAGGGGAGTTAAAGAGGAGTTAAAGGGACGTATGTTCACTTTTTCTCCATTTTTAGCTTCGCTGTTATTTCAATCTTCAATTTTCAATTTTAGCTTCGCTGATTTTTGTCGCGATTCGGCAGAGTTCAAGCAAGCTTGACTCTGCTCTCGCTGCTCCAAAAATGCAATCTTCAATTTTCAATCTTCAATTTTCAATATAATTGTCCTTATTTCGTTTTTTTTTGCGTAATTTTGCAACGCAAAAATGCCTTGCGTGCCATTCATTTTGGAAATGTGTGTTTTAGAACCCTTCACGCCTGTCATTTTCACCAACCAAGCAAATCAAGCAAACAAGATGAAAGCAACCTTCATTCTCAAGCAGGTCGGCCTGTGGCTGTTGCCGTTCCTGCTCCCTGTGACGGCCAACGCCGCAAACAATTACGTCGACCTCGGTCTGCCCAGCGGTACGCTGTGGGCCGAATGCAACGTGGGCGCCACCACCCCTGAGGGCTATGGCGACTTCTATGCCTGGGGAGAGATGAAGACCAAAACCACTTATTCGTGGAGCAACTACCAGTATGCCAGCGGGTCGGCGTCTTCCGCACAGGATCTCGGAATGCATATAGCAGGAACAATGTATGACACCGCTACAGCGGTATGGGGTAGCGAATGGGTGATGCCCACACTCGACCAGGCTAACGAACTGCTCAAGAAGTGTTCTGTCTCTTTGGCCACGGTGAACAACGTCAAGGGCATGCGCTTCAAGGGCCCCAACGGTAACACCATCTTCTTCCCCATGGCGGGATACAAGTATAACTCAAATTACAATGCGGAAGGTTCACAGGTTTACATCTGGACCGACACCAAGGACAATGTCACCAACGAGGCATACAAGTCGATGGCCATCTACATCTATCGCAGCTCCACCTCGGCGACGGTGAAGACCACGGCGGCGCCAAGACGCTCTGGCGTTATCGTCAGGGCCGTCCGTTCCAAGGAGGTCGTGGACCCAGACCCGCCCACTCCGCCTTCCAACGGACCGGAACTGGTCGACCTCGGTTTGAGTGTGAAATGGTGCTCTCAGAACGTGGGAGCCGACAGCGAGTCCGCATATGGAGAATATTACGCTTGGGGCGAGACCGCCACAAAGAAGACCTACTCCTGGGCCAACTACCAACATGCCAGTGGCTCGACAGCAACGGTGAGGAGCATCGGCACCAACATCGCCGGCACGGAGTACGACGTGGCTGCCAAGACGGAGGTTTATGACCCCGCAGCGAACAAGCAGGTCGAGGTATGCATGCCCACCGTGGCACAGTTCGAGGAGTTGAACACCAAGTGCTCTTGGAAGGAAGAAACCATTGATGGGCACAAGGGGTTCCGCGTCACAGGCCCCAGCGGCAAGAGCATCTTCCTGCCCTTCTCAGGCTCCAATTTCGATGGCAGTATGCACAACGTGGGCGTATACACCTACTATTGGTCATCGGAGGAGGCCCCTTCTGATGAGCTGAGGGCCGGCACGCTCCTGGTCAAGACCGGAGAGACCCCGGATATAAGAATGGTGCAAAAGCGCACCGGGCTCGTCATCCGCGCCGTGGAGCAAACCAAAGGAACCGAAGAGGATCCGGTAGAGCCGGAACAACTCGCTTTGGTCGACCTCGGACTGAGTGTGAAATGGTGCTCTCAAAACCTGGGCGCCGACAGCGAGTCCGCTTACGGCGAATACTACTCCTGGGGCGAGACCGCCACGAAGAATACCTACACCTGGGCCAACTACCAACATGCCAACGGCTCGGCCTCCACGGTGAAGGACATCGGCAGCGACATCGCCGGCACGGAGTATGACGTGGCTGCCAAGACAGAGGTCTACGACCCTGACACCAAACAACAAGTCGCGGTATCCATACCCACCAAGGCGCAGTTTGAGGAGTTGCGCACCAAGTGCACGTGGAAGGAGGAGACTGTCGATGGACACAAGGGATACCGCGTCACGGGAACCAGTGGAAAGAGCATCTTCCTGCCCTTCTCCGGCTCCAACTATGATGGCAGCATGCACAACGTGGGCATATATGCTTACTACTGGTCGTCGGAGGTGGATGCATCCTACTTGCAGAGGGCCAACGCATTTTATATCAAGACCGCAACATCACCGAAGATGTCATGGGCGCAGAGGCGCACAGGCCTCGTCATACGCGCCGTGGAGCAAGCCAAAGGAACGGAAGAGAATCCGGTAGAGCCGGAACAAGCCTCATTGGTCGACCTCGGGCTGAGCGTGAAATGGTGCTCACAGAACGTCGGTGCCGACAGCGAGTCTGCATTCGGTGAATACTATTCCTGGGGCGAGACCGCCACAAAGGCCACCTACACCTGGGCCAACTACCAATATGCCAACGGTTCGGCAACAACGGTGAAGGACATCGGCAGCGACATCGCCGGCACGGAGTATGACGTGGCTGCAAAGACGGAGGTCTACGACCCTGACACCAAACAACAGGTTGCGGTATCCATGCCCACCAAGGAGCAGTTCGAGGAGTTGCGCACCAAGTGCACATGGAAGGAGGAGACTGTCGATGACCACAAGGGATACCGCGTCACGGGACCCAGTGGAAAGAGCATCTTCCTGCCCTTCTCCGGCTCCAACTATGATGGCAGCATGCACAACGTGGGCGTATACACCTACTACTGGTCATCGGAGGTGGATGCATCCAACTTGCAGAAAGCCAGTACACTTTATATCAAGACCGCAACCGCTCCGACGATAACCGTGGCGCAAAGGCGCACAGGTCTCGTCGTCCGCGCCGTGGAATATGTCGAAGGAACCGAAGAGGGGAATGACGACCCGAAAATCTCCTTGGTGGACCTCGGCCTGAGCGTGAAATGGGCGGATATGAACGTGGGAGCCACGGAAGAGTCGGGGTACGGCGACTTCTATGCTTGGGGCGAGACCGCCACGAAGACCACCTACACCTGGGCCAACTACCAGCACGCCAACGGCTCGGCAGCCACGGTGAAGGACATC
>Ga0247610_10002715_pt1 | contig 20132 bp, 17 predicted proteins | sample 174DNAGHGhighgp2_FD_193483 | JGI IMG/M metagenome (GOLD analysis project Ga0247610, IMG submission 193483) | Sheep rumen microbial communities from Palmerston North, Manawatu-Wanganui, New Zealand - 1742 DNA GHGhigh gp2 | ecosystem: Host-associated > Mammals > Digestive system > Stomach > Rumen...
CATAAACGGTCGGTCCGCTCATCGCTGTTTTCGTAGTTCCGTCCCACACGTCATACACCTCATTGGCAGCATAAGACGTGAGCGGGAAACTCCCCACGAAAAATAATAAAAATAAAGGAAGTAAAAGTTTCCTCATACCATGAATAGATTAAGATTAATTGTATTCGTTATATAAGATTCATTTCGTTCGTTATATAAGATTCTTTGTGATCTCTTATTAAAATCCGCTGCAAAGGTACAACAATTTTTGCATATATGCAAGTACTCGGCTCATTTTCTGCGTATTTACATGATTTTTAGCTTTTTTATGCTTTTCCAGAAAGCCCCATTAGAAATTGGCGACAGCTAAAACCCCTTACTTGAGTCTTATTTAAGTCTTATTTGAGTCTTGCTATGGTCTAGGATTACCCCTTGTTGCCCCTTACTTACCCCATACTTGATCAAAACAAAAACAGACAGCATAAGAACTGTCTGTTTTGTGCGCAGGATGAGACTCGAACTCACACGATCTTGCGACCACTACCCCCTCAAAGTAGCGTGTATACCAATTTCACCACCTGCGCGTCGCGTCAGCGACGCTCAATCAAAGAGCGTTGTGCCCAGAACAGGACTCGAACCTGCACACCTCGCGGCATGCGCACCTGAAACGCACGCGTCTACCAATTCCGCCATCTGGGCGCTCGCGTTCGGCAACAAGTCCTTGTAACGGGGAACCTGTGCTAAACACAAAAAAAAAGGAGCGGAAAACGAGACTCGAACTCGCGACCCCGACCTTGGCAAGGTCGTGCTCTACCAACTGAGCTATTTCCGCATTTTCTTTTCTTTTAATGTAAAAGATCGTCGTTTTCGAGGAATGCCATTTGACGTTCTTTTCGAAAGCGGGTGCAAAGGTACTGCTTTTTTTTGATATGACCAAATTTTTTGGCAAAAAAATGCAAAAAAAAGTGCATTTTCCGTTATTTTACGTCAAATGCAACATTAAATATCTAATTTTTCACGCATTATTTCTGAATCAGCAGTCTAAAGGCGTCCGTCACTTTCTTGACGGGAATAATTTGAATTGAGTAGCGAGAGGTGTCCATTTTCTGCTCAGCGGGGATGATGATGCGTTGGAATCCAAGTTTTTGCGCCTCAGCGATCCGCTGTTCGATGCGGTTGACGGGACGGATCTCGCCCGCCAAGCCGACTTCTCCGCAGAGACAGGTACCTGCGTCCAGAGGAATATCCATATTGCTGCTCAAAACAGCCGCTAAAACCGCCAGATCGATTGCGGGATCTTGCACGCGCAACCCGCCCGCGATATTAAGGAATACATCCTTTTGCAGCAATTTAAATCCCACCCGTTTCTCCAAAACCGCCAAGAGCATATTCAGCCTCTTGCCGTCAAAGCCGGTAGATGAACGTTGCGGCGTACCATAAGCGGCACTCGATACCAAGGCTTGCACCTCAATCAGGAAGGGTCGTACTCCCTCCACCGCCGCAGCTATAGCGATGCCGGAAAGTCCCTCACGCGCCGTGGAAAGGAGCAATTCCGAAGGGTTCGTCACCTCCCGCAAACCGCCTTGCTGCATCTCATAAATACCCAATTCCGATGTAGAGCCGAACCGGTTCTTCTGCGCGCGGAGGATGCGGTACATGTACTGCTGATCGCCCTCAAACTGAAGCACGGTATCGACGATATGTTCCAACACTTTAGGTCCCGCTAACGAACCCTCTTTGTTGATGTGACCGATGATGATAAAGGGTATATTGCGCGTTTTGGCGAACTCCATGATCCGCGCTGCACACTCGCGAACCTGCGTCAGCGAACCGATTGATGCGTCCACGGCTTCCGTCCCTATAGTCTGGATCGAATCCACCACGACAATCTCCGGCTCCAAGGATTTGACTTGTTCCAAGATACGTTCCAAGGACGTCTCGGAGGAGATATACAGATTGTCGGCATTGCCTTTGATCCGCTCCGCCCGCAGTTTGAGTTGCCGTACGGACTCTTCGCCGGAAGCGTAGAAAGTCTTGCGTTCACCTTGCTGCATCAACACCTGGAGAACCAACGTGGATTTGCCGATACCGGGTTCGCCGCCCAATAACACGAGACTGCCGGGCACCAAGCCGCCGCCTAACACGCGGTTGAACTCGCCGTTGTGCATATCTATCCGCATTTCTTCCGTCGCTACCACGTCCTGGAGACGTTGCGCTTTCGAAGAAGTGGCATTTGTACTTTGTACCTTGTACTTCGTACTTTCTATGACTTCCTCTTCGTACGTTCCCCACTCGCCGCAAACCGGGCAACGCCCCAACATCTGCGGTGCCTTTGCCCCACAGGAAGAACAAACATATTGGATAGTTGATTTAGACATTTCGTTAATCGTTGGTCTATAGATCGAAGACCATATTCTCTTCCGCCAGGAACGTATTATCGAAGATCGGTTTGGCCTCTTGCAAGAATAGACTGTGATCCTCCACCCGCGCAGAATAATGCCCCAAGATCAGTTTGCCGACCTTCGCTTTCCCGGCGATCGTTGCCGCCTCAGCCGCCGTAGAGTGCATTACCTCTTTGCTGCGGGAATGATGGTCCTGGAGGAAAGTGGACTCATGATAGAGCGTGTCCACTCCTTCTATAATGGGAATAATCTTCTCGCTGTACTGCGTGTCGGAGCAATAAGCATAGCGTTTACGCGTCACATATTCGAACGACCCGTCCTCATGCTTGACGCGGCGGGTCTCTTTGAACAAGAATCCGCAGGTAGGGACGCTGTGTTTCAACGGAATAGTCTCCACCGACACATTATGATCCTGATAGATCACCTCGTGTTTACGAGGCTGAATCGGATGAAAAACGATCTCATACATCCGGTCGTTTGCATGATAAGCCAAGAGAGGAGTCAGCAGTTTTTCCAAATCCGGATGGGCATAGATATGCATCGGTTGTGTCCGATGCAACATGCCCAATGTGGTCAGTAATCCGATCAAACCGAAACAATGATCGCCATGCAGATGCGAGATGAAGATGTTGTACAACCGGGATGTGTGTACTCCCAAACGCTGCATCGTCAGCAGTGTTCCTTCTCCGCAGTCCACTAAGAAATCCTTGTCGTGCAGGCTCACCAATTGGGACGAAGGCGATGTGGTCTTCGTCGGTTTGGCGCTTCCGCACCCTAATATGGTCAGTTTGTCGTTCAGCATCCAGATTATAGTTCAGCCAGTTTGGCGAGGACTCGCTCGCCCAGAGCGGATTTTTTCTCGATATGCTCGAGTACGGCTTTGACGAATGAGTTGGATTCGAATGATCCGCGTACTTCCTCAAAATCCATCTCCGCCTGGTGTCGGTCGCCATCGGCGCCGAATCCCGTTTGGCTATTGAGGTCAAACTCCTTGCGCGCATCGTCATAAACCATGTGGTCCAGTTTGACGACCGCGGTACGCCATTCCTGAATAGTCTTCCGGATCTGCTCCAAGGTCACATGCTCCACATCGCAACCCCACACTTGCTCCAACATGCTCAACGCCCATGACCACTCGTAGGAATAATAGTTGACATGCATCTCCACCATCCGTTCTTGGATGGTCTCCAGGCTCATCCGTCCCGCCTCTATATCATCCAACAAGCGGCTCACCTCGCTTCGCGGAGCGATCAGGCCGGACATGTCCACCCATCCTCCTAAACCCACTTCGCTATCCGGACGCAGCACTGCGCGCAACTCATCCATCGTGTGCCACTCGCTTTTCTCCAAACGGCTGATAATACTATTACCCAGGAATTTCTGGATTCCGATCGTGTATAACTCGCGTCCGTGACGCAAGGACGAATTGCGGATCTTACAGTTCCTATAGCCGTACACATCGGTATTCTCCCCGCTGAGTGCCTGCAATTCGTTCAGCACTTCGCGTCCGCGCCACATTTTCTGTACCGTATAAGGGCTCAGCAGGTTGAAATTGATCATATCCAACTGATGTGTATCCTTGCGGTTATCACGTTTCGGCCATTTCTGCGCATCGCGGATCGTGCCTACCGTTCGCAGGTTAGCACCCGGCACCAGATAACTCTCCGCATTATTCTCTATCAAATACGAGAACGGCAGTTCGGAGGTGTCCGAATGGTGGGTATGACGTCCCATTACCAGACTGAACGCTCCGATCTTACTGGGCCAGAGCAGATAACTGTCGCTGGTCGTTTTGGCACCGCGTTCCGCTATTCCCTGGTGGATCGGACCCAATTTATACATGTGGTTCGATTGGTTGCTACCCGACCCTGCGTTCAGGAATGAGAACATACCGGCAATCAGCAGTGTGCTCTTATGATGGGTGACGGTATAAGGTCCCGCGAAGATCGCACATGCCTCTCCGTGCATACCTTGACAGTTACTGAAGAACAGACTCTCGCCCGCCGAATAATGCTTGTCGAAGACCGTTCCTTGCCCCACGAAACACTTGTCCACCAAGGTTGAATCACCAATCTCCACGCCCGAAGCCAAGATAAAATCAATGCACTTCACACCACTTCCCAGACGAACCGGTGCCGAAGCATTGGAATTGATCGTACCGTTCTTCAAACGGCTCACACCGCTCAATTCCGCGTAATCCCCCACGTACACATTCTTAATGCTTCCGCAATTCAAGATCCGTACATGGTCGCCGATATAGCCGTGGTCGGAAGCGTGCGCCTCGGCGTACTCGTCTATCATCCGTTCAATCTCACGAATCATCTTCGGGCGATGACGGTACAAGGTCAGCACATAAGCCAAGCTGGCGCTCAACTCATTGAAGATCGGGATCTCACGACCGCCGCCTTCGTTCATTACCGGCACACGAACACCGTTACCGAAAGTGCTTTTCCCGTCCACCAGGATCGCATTCACGTTCTCGATGCAAGTATGGTCGCCGATATGGTAATTAGCGATGTAATTATGGATATTGTACAGGTGTGCGTCGTTGCCGACCTCGCAATTATGCAACGTGGCGTTGTAGATACCCGAATGGATCATCAACCCACCGGGTAACTCTATCTCCTTGCTGAACACGCCCAACCGGTTATGTCCGGAGAAACGCGTATGATGCACATAACGCGCATCAAAATCCTCCGCTACCTCCACCTGCGACCAATTATGCGCCGAGCATCCCTGCTCCTCCATCTGCGCAATCTCAGCACTCGTTAAACAGCGAAATGCACTCATTCGTTATTCGTCATTTGGATTGGTCCATCAATCGTTGAGCAGCATCGGCATCAGCAGCATCAATACGTCCTCATTCTCCTCATTCTCAACCGGCATGATCAATCCGGCACGGGCAGGATCCGCCAATTTGAGCTGAACATCTGCGCACGTTATCGAATTCAGCAGATCAATCAGGAACGGAGCCTTGAAACCGATAGCCATCGGGGTGCCGTTATAGTCGCAACTGATCGTCTCCTCCGCGCTCGTTGAGAAATCGATGTCCTGCGCACTAATCTTGATACTGTTCTCGCTCAATGCCAAACGCAATTGTGCCGTACCGTTGTTAGCAAACACCGCTACGCGCTTGCAGGCATTGACGATCGTCTGACGATCTACCGTCACGATATTCTGATTGCCTTGCGGGATCACCGCGCTGTAGTTCGGGAAACGTCCCTCAATCTGACGGCAAACAACGATGGTTGAACCGAATTCAAAACGTGCGTTCTTGGCGCCAAACGTCACATTCACCTCTTCCTCCTCTTTCGCCAACAGGTTCTTGAGCAGACCAGCCGGTTTCTTAGGCAGGATAAAACTTGCGGGAGCATCAGCGTGAACAGCGGTGTTTGTATAACGAACCAAACGGTGCGCATCGGTAGCTACCATCGTCACTCTGTCCTCTAAGATATCAAAGAAAATACCATTCATTACCGGACGCAGATCATCGTCCGCTGTGCAGAAGATCGTCTTCTCAATCGCAGTCTGCAGCACTTTAGCCGGCAAAGCGATCTGACGTGCGTCACCCTCTGCCGAAGGCATCTCCGGATACTCGTTTCCGTTCACTCCCACGAATGAATAAGTACCATTCTGGCTCACCATGCTAACTGCATAGTTGTTCTCATCAATCGTGAAAGCTAAGGGCTGCTCGCTGAACTCTTTGAGCGTCTCCAACAGCAACTTGGCAGCAGATGCCACCTTACCGCGGCCTTCCGCGCCATCCACCTCAATCGAAGTGCGGATCGTCGTCTCACCGTCCGACGCGGTCAGTTTCAACTCGTTACCCACCAAATCAAACAATACGTCATCCAAGATTGGAAGCGCATTCTTGTTGTTGATCACACGGCTAACAGCCTGTAATTGTGAAAAGAGTTTCGAACTCGATACATTAAATTTCATATACGTATATTTTTAATTTTTTGTCAATTATACAGTAATGCACACTTTTTAGCGTGCAAAATTACTACTTTTTTTTTATATATGCAAGAAAAAAAAGAAAAATCGCACCCCAAAAGTGATTTTTATGGCATCTACCTCTTGCAAATGTCAAAACTTTATAGTATCTTTGCACAAAATTTTAAACTTAATGAACAAGATATGAAAACAGAAATCAACGCCATGATCATGGAGGCGATGAAAAACCATGACACCGTACGCACAGAAACGCTTCGTGCAATCAAGAGTGCTTTCCTCAATTGGCAAACCAGCAAAGAGAACGCCGGCAAAGAACTAACCGAAGCGGACGAGATCCAAATCATCAAAAAGATGGTGAAGCAACGTCAGGAATCCGTCGAGCAATACCTCGCTGCGGGACGTAAGGAGTTGGCTGACGCCGAGCAGGCACAGATAAACGTGCTGGAGACCTTCCTGCCCAAAGCCGCTTCTGAAGAAGACATCATCCGCGCTTTCAACCAAGCCAAAGAAGCGAACGGCTGGGAACCGGAGAAGAAGAACATGGGACTCTTTGTCAAGGCCATCAAAGCAGCCCTGCCCAATGCGGACGGCAAGATGGTAGCGCAGGTCGTGCAAAGCCAATTGGCATAATGCACAAATCTTCCCTCTTCGCCCGCAAACAACCGTCCCAACAAAAAGAGCCCTATATCACCGATCTCAAAAAACATTAGAAATGATAACTATTCAACACCAAGAGACCGAGAAAAGCGGCGTTTTCGAGGCGTGGATGCAATCCACCGAAGAAGGTGCATGTACCGAACCGGTGCAAGTGGGCGAAATGACGTACCAACGCCCCACTCCCGAGCGGATGATCATTGACCACACGCGTGTCTTTGAGGGTTTTGAGGGACGCGGCATTGCGCGCCAGATGGTTTTTGCCGCTGTGGATTTTGCGCGCACCAACAACAGCCAGATCATCCCTGTCTGCTCGTACGCGCAAGCTTTCCTCACCCGCACAGACGAATACAAAGACATCTTGGCGTAAAAATAGAGAAGCGCCCTTGAAGGCGCCCCCCTATCAGCACATGAAATAGATGATTCGGATATCATCGCCGGAAGACATAAACGGACATATCTCATCCGACAATAGAAGATGGTCAAAAAAATCCCCGTAAGCAATGCCTACGGGGAGAACGTATTTCGCATCTAAACTTACGTCAAATGATTCAATAAAAAGTTACTTAATTCAGTTATTATAAGTGTAAAAGCACCTCACAGCAGTGAAGTGCTTTTTTGCTAATGATAGATGAGCTCAAGAGATGATAGTGTCATCTATTGGGGTATTTTCTACACCGAAGCCGGTGGGGTTGCTCGCGCAGAGAACCGATGTCGGGTTCATGAGCATTGTTTCCATTGACGGAGAAATATATATACGTTTCATATTATTTTTCACATTTTTTCATTTACCTATTTTTCTCATTTTATCATTTGTCCTTGCGCGTTGTATTTCGCACCGTTCTTGATGATGTAGAGGACGCCGTTTTCAAGGATCTTCTCCGATCCACCAAACTTGGCGGATGTGTTTTCGATGTCCGTAGCGGATGAGGGTGCGTTGGCATTGCTTACTCGGAGCACGCGGCGTCCGGGGACATAAGATGGACCTTGCTGATCAACGCTTACTTCGCTCATATCCACATACGCGCGGTACTCACGGAGTTTGACGTTGGAACCGGCTTTGGTGAAGAGGTTATTATAGGTGACATACATACCCGGAGTTACATCCGTCATATCGGCATAAACGCCATAAGTACCATTACCATCGTTACCTGCTGCGGTGTACTCACCAGAGTAATTGCAAACGAGTTCTGTACCTTCGGGTACATAGAAATAGGGTTTGCCTGCTTCGAGTGCGCCCACGTGCTCTTGGAGATAGATCTCAGCCGGTTCAGCAGCCGTTCCGCCTGCTTTGTAGAGCATGGTATAGAAAGTAGCACCGGTGTATGAATCAATCTGATAGGGGTAGCAGAGGGTGTTGAGGTTCATGTGGGTATGCGTACGAACATACTGCTGAACCGTTGGTTTCGGGAGATAGGTAACACGGATCGAATGGCAATAGAAGTCACCTGCGCCTTGCACGAATGTCAGTTCTGATTCGCGCAACTCGCCACATGACCAAACGGTCTCATCTTCCTTGGTGCCTTGCTGCAAGGAGCTAACGGTCACATCGCTGCTATTCTTGACAGTGAAGTCAATGAAGTAATCATCGTTGATACCGGCATTCTTGTTGCCTTTCTTATTCCAAACGAAGACTACCTCGTTGATGTAGGAATCCGCAGGAACCTCCACTTTGAGGCTGGTGATGCCATATTGCGACTGCATGCGTACACCACGGTTCTCCGAGGCAGGAGAGATGGTATTGTTATTGGCATTGGAGAAAGAAGCGGTCACTTCGCCTTCGGTGAATGTCGGGTTCTTTGAAGCCTCAAAGTCCGTAAAAACAAGACCTTTGACACCTTCGCCCGAAACAGGCTCTACGAGGGCACGAATCTTGAAATCCTTGAGAGCAGCATAAGCGGCTGAACTGGCAATATTCCAATAGAAGCGCAGGTATATTTTTCCTTGCAGGTTCTGCAGAGCAGCTACTTCGGCAGTATTCACCGTCATAGCGACGTCACCCATCGTTTTGATGTTTCCTTCTTTTACTGCACTCATAAACAGCGGTTCGGCATCATCTGCGTCAGAGGTATATACACCCATCTTGTATTGAATTTGGTTTTTCTCTGCATAGAAATCTCCATACAACTGCGAAATACTCATTGAGTAGCCGATAGGGATATCTACGGAGAAGCCCCAATAGAGATTGTCAAGGAAGACGCCATTGGCAACTTCTTGGGTTGCATAACATTTGTTACGATAGGAGGTTGGCGCTGTTACAGCATTTTCCGAAGTTCCGTGATATAGTGCTTTATCTGTCGTAGTCTCGTCCAGTCCGGTACCATTATGAAGTGCCACCGCCAGAGGAGCAGGAACTGAACCGATGAGTTTCTCTACTCCCTCCTCAAAATGAGTAGCGTCTGCGAACTCGCGTCCCATACCGAACTCGACGTGCGGATTGTCGCTGGTCTTTAGGGCAGCGGTTACGTTGAAGTCTTTCAATGCGAGCGTAGTGCCGCTACTATTAATCCACCAGATAAGTTTAATGGTTACCTCGCCCGTCAGACCTTGCAGGTTCTCATCCCAACGCAGAGTAGCAATACTATTACTATGACCGGTTACGCTCTGACCGGAAGCAATAGTTTGCACCGGAGATTTATAGAGTTCTACACCTTCTTTTTCAATCACATATTCATAGTACCAATTGTTTTTGGCTTCTACATAGAGATCCGACGAGATCTCACGGAGATTCAGCGAGTAATCTTCCTCTATATTCAGCGTGAATGCCATGTATGCGCCGTGGTTCTCTGCACCATCTTCTTCACCGTTTTGAGTTTTGATAACCACATTACTGAGGTTCATATTACGATGTGCAACAAGAGCGGTGAACGCATCCGTTGAGCCGTGATAGAGGGTGCGGTTGGTGAGGGTCTGATACGTCGTTTGGAGAGCCGATGTCTCTACGTGGCTGAACCGGAAGCACGCGTGCCGACCGATTGAATCTCTGTACCAACAATCTCAGAACTCAAACCGAATGTAAACACATCAGAGGGAGCAATCTCTGCTACGCGGTACTCTACTACTGCCACAAAGCATACTTGCTGTGTATTGAAAGTGAAGGTAAACGAAGTAGCGTAATCCAGATCTTGCTCAATGACGGTCGGGTTGCTGTAATCCTTGATTGAGGAAACAGGCACGTTGACCGTTACTCCATTAAACTCATACAGATTACCTGCCGCATCAGCATTCGTTGTTACGTAGAAGGTAACATGCGTAGCCGCACATCCCTCCGGCAGTGTAACCGTGTTCTGCGCACCGTTGGAGTTTTTAAGCGTCGTATAACTTACTTCATTGTAAGAGATACTTCCGTTACCGGCAGACCAGTTTTTACCTGCGTTGCCGGTAATAGCAATCGTCCAACCTTCGGCTGTAGAGCCGGTAGCGCCGGTGATGGAGTTAGCTGAAGTAGCCGCTGTTCCATTCTCGCCTAAATTTCAGGAGAGCACAGCTGTTTCCGCCTTAGCCCCCATGCTGCATACTGCCATCAGTAGCAGTAATGCAAATGTCTTAAGATAGTTTCTCATGTGTGTTGTGTATTTTTTGGTAAGTAAAAATTACTGGATTTGTATTCCTTTTACATTGTACACGGCTCCGTTGTACATGATATAGAGTTGCCCGTCGCGGAGAATCTTTGTACATTGTACATCATCCCTTTGCACATGGTCTATGCCTGTTCCTTGCCCGGGCTCAAAAGCCATACCTTCGATTTTCACGTTTCTAAGACCGATATACTTGCTGTCTTTCACATCTCCATAATCATGCCATGGGAGAATACGTACATGGAGTGTCTCGGATGCAGGAATAGTGAGGGTCGGGGTCAGATCCACATGCTCAATCACGCGGGAAGACATGTTGCGTCTCTCATAGATGGTTGTCACGCCGGTGAACTCGTCGCCGAAGCCGGTGTTGAGGTGGTAGCACATGGTAGAAGTACCATCCGAAGCAATCTCCATAGCGATTCGGGTGATGCGTACATCCATGGCAGCCGGTGCGGTAATGGCGAAATCGAGGTAACGGTTGGCGTTCTCGTCAATCTCGCCTGCGGGCCAAGGGGTACGTGCAGAGCCATCCGCAGAGTTATGGAAACGCGCAAGAATAATCGCAGTCTCATCGCCGTCCACGAAATAATTCTTGGAAGCATTGTAGTCGATGCAAGCCATCTGACTCATGGTGAACTCAGCACTGATAGGTCCTTCCACCACCGGAGCCGGAACAGGCTTGGCACCGATAGCCCAAAAGGCACTTACGGCTGCACCGCCTTCCAGCGAGACAGCATTGGCAGTCACTGGAACAGCAACCACATGTTCGCCGGAGGTGGAATAAACGGTATCGTAATGGAGGCCGCCGGTAGTGTAGTTAGCGCGGATATAAACTCTCTGGAACATCGAACCGCCTGCGTACGAAGCTTGAGCAGTTGAAGCGTAGTTCTCCTTGTCGAGCGAAATCTGCAGGTTCGCCGTTGCACGCAAGCTTACGGTGCCGGCAACGGGTTCGAGTCCGTAACCGGTAAGGAGGAACTCTTTGTTCTGCGGTACACCGCAGTAGGTCTCTCCGATGGCGATGGAAGCAGGGTTAGCCGAGATGTCCGTCGGGATATTGATGTGCTCTGCAAGGATACCTGCGTTCTTGAGCATCTGCGCTGCGGTACGGGCTACGAGATTACCTCCCATGGCGTTGGTATGGGTCTTGTCGCCGGTGCAGAAGAGCAGACTCAGACACTGCGATTCGCCATATGAGAGGTAGAGTTCGCGGGTAGCCTCGGTGAGGTTGATAAACGGCACATTCTTCGCTTTTCCTACCTCACGCATAGCGTGTACATAACTCATCGTGGAATCACCGGCAGGCAGACTCTGGTTCTCATAAAGGACACCGTTCTCGATCTTGGAGAACTTATCGCCGAGGTCGTGCTGACCATTGCGGCGGATGTCATTGCCTTGGAAATACGCGCGGCAAATAGGAGCCACGAGGATCGGCGTAACGCCTAAAGCGCGCGCCTCGTCGATGAAATGACCTAACATCTCGCGATAGGTAGTCTGCGGATTCGTACCGCGAGCGTCTGTCGGAGCAGGGAGGCCGTTGGATGCGCAATAAGCGGCATACTCCAAATTGTCCATACCATAGGTCACGGTACCCTCATCGTTGTGAGCAAACTGGATGATGAGGTAGTCCCCTGCACTCATCTGGCTCTTGACGGAAGGCCAATAAGCCGCCTGGGTGTAGAAACTACGGGTGTCCGCTCCGGACTTACCCCGGTTGTTGACAGTAACAAACGCAGGATCGAAGAACGAACCGAGGTACATACCCCAGCCGCGTTTGTCCGTCGTACTCTCATCGTACTCCGCCATCGTCGAATCGCCGATAGTGTGTACCTTGATCGCTCCCTGCATCATCGGCAGGCAAAGCATCATTGCTACGAAAAGCGAAAAAAACTTTCTCATGGTGAATTAATGTTGGATTGTTAAATTGTTAAATTATTATGCTGTTCAGCTGTTATTTTCAAATCACGGGTACAAAAGTACTCTATTTCGCGCATATAGGCGTACAAAATCTCACCAAAATTGTATAAAATTTGCATATTTGTAATTTTTATAGTATCTTTGCACCGATTTTTACACCTATGCGTCGATTTTTATACATCTTAATAGGCTGTTTGTTATCCATCAGCGTATCGTCAAACGAGTACCGTCTGCGGTTCTTTGACGACCGTGACGGATTGAGTCATTGGCTCACGTCGCATGTAGTCCAGGACTCCACCGGCATGGTATGGATCGCGACATGGAACGGATTGAACCGTTTTGACGGCACACGTTTTGTATCCTTTAAGACGCGCCCGGGGGACAGCATTTGTACTCCATCGGATAAGTTTCGGCATATCAAACTGACCCCTGACAACAATCTGTACTGCTTGGTGGAGGACAGTATATTCCTTTTTAATACACGCGCGTGTACTTTCGACACGCTCTCAGCAGCACAACGAGCGGAAGTAAAAGAACGTCTGCGTGCCAACCATGACCCGAACTACCGACGCAAAGATCTAAGTTTCCAAACCGCGACCATCCGGCTGGATAATATTCGCTATAAGTATATCGATCAGGCGGAGAATATCTGGCTCATTGACGAGCACGGATTATACATCGCCACGCCTATTGTACCACACGGACAGCGGATAGGCGAAGAGGAGGTGCGGTATATGGCTAAGGTATCCAACGGCGAGATTTGGGCAGCCGGACGTTATACGAACCAAGTCAAGATATACGACAGCACGCTTCATGTCATCCGGACCGAAGATTTCGGGGCGCCTGTTTATTGTATCCGAGAGAGCACAGACGGATCTATATGGCTTGGTACCAAACCCGGGGCTCTCATTGAGATCCACGGCCACCAACGGTGCATCTATCCGAACGTACGCAACGCGTACGACATCCTGCCGGATGAGCAGGGACTATGGGTTGCCACCTACGGGTTTGGATTATGGGTAAGAAAGCATTCAGAGCTCAGTATTCAGCATTCAGAATTTGAGCAAGTACCCGGCACCGAAGGGATGTATATACGACGCTTGCTAAAAAGTACGGACGGCACCTTGTTCGCAGCCACCACTACCGGTGTGCTCGAATTGAGAGACGGACATATCTCCTTGCACCAACGCGAAACAGGGAATAGTCATTCGCTCAGCAGCAATGCCGTCATGTGTCTTTCGGAACATTCCGGGACACTGTTTATCGGCACGGAAGGTGGAGGATTAAACAGTATCCGGCTGAGCGATATACAAGCCGGCAAATGGAGCTTTGAACACTTGACTACGAAGGACGGTTTGGCAAGCGATATTGTCTATGAGATCATGCCGTGGAACGATAGTACACTACTGCTGCAAGGCAATAATGCGTTAAGCCTGCTCCATACGCATACTTTCCGGATTGTTAATTTCGAAAGCGCTTTTTTCAATTATACGGGCAATGAACACCTTATTTTAGGCGAAGTACCTCCCTTGGATCCGGGTGACGGACGGATCTTGATAGCTCCGCATGACGGGTTGATGCTGTTGGACCGTTCGGATCTGCAACCCGAGGCCAAACCTGTTCGTATCGCTATCAGCGCGCTCCAACGAAGCAACGGACCCATGGAGTACGGTGTGGACACGGTAAGCAGGATCGTCCTCTCGCCTAAGGAACGCAGTCTGGGCGTGTGGTTCTCCGCTTTGGATTTCAGGAACTGCGGTGCTGTCTTATACCGCTATCGGTTCGATAAAATAGATTCGAAGGAGGCTCCTTGGAGTGCCGCTTCATCGGTCGCAGAGATACAACTACCCGACCTGCATCCGGGAGAATATATCTTGGATATTTGCTCCACCAACGCCTACCAACAGTGGCAAAACAACGTACGGCGGATCACCATCATCGTCCAACCGACCTTCATGGAAAGTACTCTCGGGCAGACACTCGTGCTTTGCGGGGCTTTTTCTGCACTGCTCACCATCATCATCTCCTTGTTGCACATACGCGCCCTCAGGAAGAAACGTAAGGAAGCCTTGGAGGCATATTTGGATATTCAGGAACGCTTGGCTCAAACGGCCAACGAACAATTACAGACGACCAACCACCAATTACCAACGACCGGTATCCCGGAAGTGATGGTGGTCGGCTATCTGAACAAGAATGAGCAGTTCATCCAGACGCTGACCGCTTTCATGGAAGCCAACATGGACAATATGGATATCTCCATTGATGATCTGATGAACGCCACCGGTATGAGCCGTTCGTCGCTCAACCGGAAGATGCACGAACTATTCAACCTCTCGCCCAAGGATTTTCTGCAAGCCGCGCGCATCAAGCATGCCTGCTCGTTGCTCCAACAAACGGATCTCTCCGTCAAAGAGATCGCCTATGCCTGCGGATTCAACAATCCTCATTATTTCGCCACGTGTTTCAAAAGTTCCACCGGCCGCACACCATCCGATTTCCGGGAAAAGAGAGCCGAAGGCTAAAAGTCGATGGTCGGGATTACAAGATTACGGGATTACGAAAACCGGAGGCTCCGCCGCCAAACAACGAAAAAAGCGCACAAAATGCGCTTTTTTCTTGCATATATGCAAAATTTGTTGTATCTTTGCAGCCAAATAGATATTTTGACAGATATGAAAACACAATGGTTAGGTCTTTTGTCAGCCGTAATCATGCTGGTATCGTGTACCACAGAAAACACGGATTACGTACCCATCGAAGCGTTCGAACCGTCGTACAAAGCGTTGCAAGGTGCGCAGGGCGATGATTACGATTTGGAGGAGACCGTGCGTATTCTCAATAGTATCGAATTGGCTCAGGCGCAATCGGAGGATTTCGGTGCGTTCTTGGAATACATGGCTCGTCAGGACTATAGCCGCGTAGCACAGGACGTTGTAGATCAGCGCGTTAAGTTGTTACCTGTACTGCAAGAGATGTACCTGATTGATTTAGAGAACGAGAATCTGAACCTATGGTCGTCTTTAGGTCGCGATCTGAGTTCGGACGTCAGTCAATTAGCTACTCAACCGATGGATCAGAATGCAGCCATGAGCCAGTTGCACGGTTTATTGCGGTATGCCATTACTCCGGAAGCGATTCTGCCCGGTACCATCGCTATCTCCACCCTTGCCCGCACAAGCGAAAAAGTATTCGAGCAGTACGAGAAAGAGCAAAAGATCAAAGGCGAGTTGCAAAAACGTCTGCATCGCGTTCGCAAAGAGTACGCGGAGTACCTGGAGGACTACGTGCCGATTTACAATAAATACATGCAGGAGTGGAACCAACTATGCTTGGTCAAAGACCGCGCGTACCTGAACCTGTACAGCGGCGAGTACGAGGCAGCGTTACAAGCCTGTCGGGATGCGCTCCAACGCGACCCGAACAACCGCGAGATGCAGTTGGTACAATGTATGGCGATCATTCAGTCGGTCAACACTCCTGCCCTCCCGACGGATGTAGCAGTGTTACCGTCCAACGGCGAATTAAGTACCGCGACCGATCAAGTAACCGACGCCCGTCTGCACCAAGCCGACCAACTATTAGACAACTATATTGCGCACTACCCGGACTACTCCGCCCCGGCATTGCTGCTCAAAGGACTCATTCGCGCCAAGGAAGGCAACAAAACGCAAGCGTTCGTCTATTGCGACCAGGCAGCGATGGAGTATCCGCGTCAAGCGGAGCATTTGACGGATATGCTGTCCTCTTATCGCGCGCGTACCTATTTGAATAATACCGCCGAAGGAGCATACCTGCTCAGCCTATACCAATCGACAATGGAGGGATTCGGGATGTTTTCCCCCAACTTCACCAAAGCGATGCTCTACGAGCAAAGCGGCGATATGCTCAATGCACGAGAGGAGATATACAACCATTTTTTCCGGCGTTCCAATCAGGCAGCCTTTGATTGTCTGCTGTCCGATATGGAGTATTGTGAAGAGAACCTCGCCTACAGTTTCAAACAATTGCTACCGGAGAACTCGTACCTTGACGTGTCCTTCAAACGCTCGTCGCAGTTTATGGGAATGGGCAATAACGACTACAAACTGAAAGTGAGTCTGGTCAACCGCAGCGATAAGACGTTTGAGAACGTGCGGGTTTTCCTCTGTTTCCATTTTACGGACATGTACAAGACTGAGTACCACGTGGTACGCGTACCGACTCTCAACCGCATCAACGGCAACGAGCGTGCCGAGATGGGGGAGATCGAACTCAAATATCGCAATAAGTCCTTTAATGATATAACGCGCGTACGCGCGATTGCTCTGACGGACAACACGATCTGCTGGATTGACAATGTCTATAACGCTGACACGCGTACGAATTACAACCCCACTTATTCCGCCTCGGTAGCGGAATTAGCCGGCAGCGCATCCATGAAACAGAGACAGCATTATTTTGCCTCTATGAACGAGACCTCCGCTACTATCCGTGAATCGCTTCAACGCCAAACAGAGGTGCAGTTGGAGGACAACAGCAACCTCTTCAAAAAACACTCGTTGCTCCATATACGCCTACCGAGGATCGTTGTGATGTTGGATCCTGTTTATGTGCTGAACGGCGGATTATCGCCCGAAGAGGACTATCTACAAGGAACAGTGGCACACCTTGTTTTCAAAGATGTACCACTGCAATCGGATAATCAACTGACCATCAAATCGGTCTATACGAGTTACGTACTCCACTTCGCTCAAAAGAACGACTCTACGTTCCAAGTGACGAAAGTGGAAGCTGTCTCGGCGGATTAGAAATACTTCGTCTCAGCGCCTACGATGGAGCTGAGGAGGTTGTTCGCCAGTCGGGAAGCGCCGAAACGGAAGGACTCGTTATTGAGCCACTCTTCTCCCAACACCTCTTTGACCAATGTGAAATGTTGTACAGCCTCTTCGGTGGTGGAAACGCCACCGGCAGGTTTGTAACCCATCTTGATGCCTGTTTTCTCGCGCCAAGCTTTGATGGCGTTACACATAATGAAGGTCGCCTCCGGCGTAGCGTTCACAGCGATCTTGCCGGTAGAAGTCTTGATAAAATCGCAACCTGCAGCCATCGAGAGAATGGATGCTTTCCAGATATTCTCAGCGCTCTTGAGCATACCGGTTTCGAGAATCACTTTCAGATGTTTGTCACCACAAACGGCTTTGAGTTCAGCGATCTCGTCGAAGCACTCCTGATAATTGCCTTCAAGGAACTTGCCGACGGAGAGGACGATATCGATCTCCGTAGCACCGGCTCTCAGCGCCAAAGCAGTCTCAGCCACCTTCACCTCGAGAAAAGTCTGCGAAGCAGGGAATCCACCGCTCACGCAAGCGATATTGAAATTCGGGTCTTTGAGCGCCTTGCGTACATACTCCGCCATGGCGGGATACACGCAGATAGCCGCTACGTTCGGGATGCCCGGAAAATCTTTCTCGAAATTATTGACGGCGTTCGCCATCTTCTCCACTTTCGCGATTGTATCATCGGCACTGAGGGTCGTGTAATCGATCTGATGAAGGCACTCTTTCCACACTTCTACCTGGTTATTCTCGTCGAAATGTTTCGCCAAGATATCCTCCACTTGAGCCTTCACTTGCTCATCATTAAACGGGCAGGGGTACTGCGCAAATAATTCTTCAAACTTGTTCATAGCTTTATAAATTTCAATTTCAAATCTCATTCGTATTGATCTCCGGGTCGTCTTGCAGACGTCCGATGATGGTTTCATTGCCGCGAACGTGCTCTCCTACGGAGACGAACATCTCCGTATTAAGCGGCAGATACAGGTCCACACGCGAACCTAATTTGATGAAACCGAGGTGGGTATTTCGATGTGCATAATGTCCGGGGTTGGCATAGGTGACAATGCGTCTTGCCATCGCTCCGGCTATCTGCCGAACCGCAATCTGCACTTTCGAAGGTGTTTCGATGACTACCAACGAACGCTCGTTCTCGGTACTCGATTTGGGCAGCCAGGCGCCTTTATGATGTCCCTTTTGGTGCTCGCTAACCAACACATTGCCCTCAATGGGATACCAGTTGGCATGCACGTTAAAGGGAGACATGAAGATGGAGACTTGCAGTTTCTTCCCATGGAAATACTCATTCTCCTCCGTCGGCTCGATCACGACTACACGACCGTCTGCCGGGGCAATGAGAAAATTAGGGTCGTCTATTTCCAACACGCGTACCGGATTGCGGAAGAAATAAGTCACGAAGACCAACAACATGCCCGTTAACGCTAAAGTGACGGCAAAAATCCAATGTTTCTCCGCCGTAAGCATGTAAACCGGGATGTTGATGAGGAACAAAAGCAACACGGTACTAACAATCAGTCCGCGGCCTTCTCTATGAATACGAGGTCTTTTCATAAAAACAGGGTCAAAGGGATCATTTATAATAAATAAGGGCTTTTATCTATTGCCAAGCGGCATAGGGGAATTGTGCGAGGGCTTCAGCAGCTTGATCCAAGCCCGTCTGCAATTTCTTATCCACCATCATCTTGAACATGAAGGGTATGTCCGCCTTGACCGTCAATTTGATACGTGTATCAACGGGGCTTACCTCCTTCATCTGAATCCAGAAATTTCCCTCCATCGGGATGCCTTCCAGCCCGAATTTGACGGTACTGTTCTCGATTCTGTCCACGATGGCGATGGTAATCTTCTGCGCCAAACCATCCACTTTGAGCCGTACACGATCAGACTCAATCTCTATTTCCTGAATCTTGTCCTTAGGGATCATGTCTTTCACGCGCTCAAGGTTCTGCATGTTACTCAGCACGCGATAAACCTGCTGCGCTGAGCAAGGCGCAGAGGTAATCTTACTTTCGTATTTTGCTTCGCTCATACTACCGAATAATTTTTGCTGCAAAGTTACAAATAAAAAATGATATACGCAAATTTTTCTATTTCATTTTTCTATTTTGCGTTCATTTTGCAGCCTTTTTTGGTATTTTAGTATCTCCATCGATGTTCGATCTATCCGTTTTTCCAACTCGCGAATATCCGTCATCACGACAGCTAAGTGCTGCGCCCGATAGACCATCTCGTCATCGGCTTGCTCCACTCTCCTGCCGTTTCGGTACATCAAGATAGGCGGCTGACCGTCGTCCCGAACCATGATCCGAAGTCCATCCCGTCCCGTAACGACATAAAAGCCATGATCTTGATACCGCTCGTTCTTCTCATATCGGAACAAAGGCATTAACGAATCGACCACTGGCATCAACGAATCCAACTGAGATTGATAGAACGCCAAACTGCGCTCTTGGTTCACCAAACCGATCGAGTCCCTCTGATGTTTCTCCGCCTTCCATTGATCTACTTTATTGGTCCGCGAACAAGAGACACTCGTCCACGCCAATAAGACACATAAAAATACAAAAAAAGTTCTATTTAGTGCCATAAAATCGTCATTTTGGGTGCAAAAGTACAAAAAAATATCGATATATGCAAATTTTTCTTGCATATATCAAAAAAAAGCAGTACTTTTGTGCCCGATTTGAAAAATCTTCCTCAGAAGGGCATGCCCGAAGAGGCCGCGATGTTGGAATAGGTAGACAAGAAAGACTTAAAATCTTTTGCCCAGTGATGGGCGTGCCGGTTCGACCCCGGCTCGCGGTACT
>Ga0247610_10002716_pt1 | contig 20128 bp, 18 predicted proteins | sample 174DNAGHGhighgp2_FD_193483 | JGI IMG/M metagenome (GOLD analysis project Ga0247610, IMG submission 193483) | Sheep rumen microbial communities from Palmerston North, Manawatu-Wanganui, New Zealand - 1742 DNA GHGhigh gp2 | ecosystem: Host-associated > Mammals > Digestive system > Stomach > Rumen...
GAATCAAAAGGATATATTGATTTAACAATTGATATGTTAAAGAATTTTAAAATAGAAATTATTAATAATGATTATAAAGAATTTATTATTAAAGGAAATCAAGAATATAAACCTTTTAATTATCAAGTTGAAGGTGATTATTCACAATCAGCTTTCTTTTTAGTTGCTGATATATTAGGTTCTGATATTAATTTATTAGCAATGAATCCTAATTCTCATCAAGGTGATATGAAAATAATTGATGACATTAAAGCTTTTGGTGGTAATATAAGCTTTGAAAATAATATATTAAAAGCTTATAAAACTGAAACTTTTGGTACTACAATTGATTTTTCTCAAAGCCCTGATTTAGGACCAGCCTTAGCTGTTTTAGCTTCTATATCTAAAGGTAAAACAGAATTTATTAATGCAGGAAGATTAAGAATAAAAGAATGTGATAGAATTTCTTGTGTTAAAAATGAATTAGAAAAATTAGGAGCTAAAATAAAAGAATATCCTAGTTCAATGGAATTTGAAGGTATTAATGAATTTAATGGTGGTATCTTAGATTCTCATAATGATCATAGATTACGGATGAGCTTTGCTGTTTTAGCAACAATAGCTAAAGATGATATTATAATTAAAAATGCTGAATGTGTTTCAAAATCTTTCCCTAATTTTTTTGAAGTTTTTGAATCATTAGGAGGAAAAATAATTTATGAATAATTTAGATGAAGCTAGACTTATTATTAATGAAGTAGATAAGGAAATGATTGAATTATTTAAAAAGAGAATGAATGCTTCAAAAATAATAGGTGAATATAAAAAAGAAAATAATATTGCTATATTAGATAAAGAAAGAGAAAAAGCTTTAATTGAAAAAAATTTAAAAATTTTAAATGATAAAGAATTAGAAAAATATTATTTAATGTTCTTAGAAGGAATTTTAAATTCTTCAAAAGAATATCAAAAGGATTTGATGGATAAATGAAATATGCTTTATTAGGTGAAAAATTAGGACATAGCTTTTCACCACAGGTTCATAATGAAATATTTAAAGATTTAAATATTGATGCTACATATGAATTAAAAGAAATAAAAAAAGAAGAAATTAAAGGTACATTAGATTTATTAAAAAAAGGTATTTATAATGGTTATAATGTAACAATTCCTTATAAAAAAGAAGTTATGAAATATTTAGATGTTATTGATGATAAGGCTAAAGAAATTGGCGCTGTAAATACAATAGCTTATAAGGATGGAAAATTAATTGGATATAATACAGATTATTATGGATTTAAAGAAGAAATATTATATAACAAAATTGATGTATTAAATAAGGATTGTTATATTTTAGGTACAGGTGGAGCAAGTCTAGCTTTAAATAAAGCATTAAAGGATTTAGGTGCTAATGTTTATTTTGTATCTAGAAATCCAATTAATGAATTTATGATTTCTTATGAAGAATTAAAAAATAAAAAGCCATATTTAATTGTTAATTCAACTCCAGTTGGAATGTATCCTAATGTAGATAATTGTCCAATTGAAGAAGAAATTATTAATAATACAAAATATGTAATTGATATTATTTTTAATCCTTTACAAACTAAATTATTAAAAATTGCTAAATCTAATATGAATGGTTTATTTATGTTAGTAGGACAAGCAATTAAAGCTGAAGAAATTTGGCAAAATAGAAAATATAATGAAAGTATTGAAAATTTATTAAAAAGAATTGAGATGATTATATGAACCATATCGGTAGACTATTTCAAATAAATATATTTGGAGAATCTCATGGTACATCTGTTGGTATTTTACTTGATGGTGTTAAGCCTGGAATTAAACTCTCTGAAGAGGATTTTAAAGCTGATTTAATAAGAAGAAAATCAGGTGGTAAAGGAACAACTCCAAGAATTGAAGCTGACGAAATATTAATAGAATCTGGTGTATTTAATGGTTATACTACAGGAGCACCTATTTTATTAAGATTTTTAAATACTAATACAAAATCAAAAGATTATTCTAATTTAGTAAATCATCCAAGACCTAGTCATGCCGATTACACTGCTAATTTAAAATATAATGGCTTTAATGATTATAGAGGTGGAGGTCATTTTTCAGGAAGACTTACTTTAGGTATTGTTGCGGCAGGTGTTGTTGCTAAAAAGATGCTTGAAGGTGTTACATTTGAAACTAAATTAATTAATTTAGGTGGAGAAACTGATTCAAATAAATTTAATGAAATTTTAGATAATGTAATTGAAAATAAGGATTCTATTGGAGGAATTGTTTCTATTAAAATTAAAAATGTTCCTCAAGGCTTAGGTGAACCTTATTTTGATTCATTAGAATCTACAATTTCTCATTTGCTTTTTTCTATAGGTGGAGTAAAAGGTGTTGAATTTGGAATTGGTTTTGATGGCGCTAATTTAAAAGGTTCTGAATATAATGATTTAATAATTGATAAATCTGGCAAAACTAAAACAAATAATAATGGTGGTATAAATGGTGGTATTTCTAATGGAAATGATATTTTAATTAGAGTTGCTGTAAAACCAACACCATCTATTTCTATAGCTCAAGAAACTTATAATTTTAAAGATGATAAGGTAGAAGATTTAATAATTGAAGGCCGTCATGATGCTGCAATTATTTTAAGAGCAATGGTTGTTTTAGAAAATGCATGTGCTATTGCACTTGCAGATGCGAAGCTAATAAAAAATTCATATCAATTTTAAAAAATTATAATAATTAAATTAAAAATATGATATAATTTTTAAGTAAGATTTTAGGAGGGATTAAAAATGTATAAAATTGTAAAAAAAGAATTGCTAACTAATAGCATTTATTTAATGGACATTTTAGCACCAAGAGTTGCTAAAAGTGCATTACCTGGACAATTTATTATCATCAGAAATACTGAAAAGGGTGAAAGAATTCCTTTAACAGTTGCTGATTGTGATCCAGAAAAAGGAACTGTAACAATTGTTTTCCAAACAGTTGGTAAATCAACATTAGAGCTTGCAACATTTAATGTAGGTGATGAAGTTGCATCATTTGTAGGACCTTTAGGAAGACCATCTGATTTAGTAACAGATGCACCTGAAGAAGTTGCAAAGAAAAAAGTTGTATTTATTGCAGGTGGTGTAGGTACAGCTCCTGTTTATCCACAAGTTAAATGGATGAAAGAACATGGTTATGAATGTGATGTAATCATGGGTGCTAGAAATAAAGATTTATTAATCATGGAAGATATGATGAGAAAGGTTGCTACAAATTTATATGTTTGTACAGATGATGGCTCATATGGCTTCAATGGTAATGTAACAAAATGTTTAAAAGATTTAGTTGAAAATCAAGGTAAGGTATATAATCATGCAGTTGCAATTGGTCCTATGATCATGATGAAATTTGCATGCTTAATGACTAAAGAATTAAATATTCCAACTATTGTATCTTTAAACCCAATTATGGTAGATGGTACTGGCATGTGCGGTGCTTGTCGTGTTCAAGTTGGTGATGAAGTTAAATTTGCTTGTGTTGACGGTCCTGAATTTGATGGATGGAAAGTTGATTTTGATCAAGCAATGCGTCGTCAAAGAATTTATGCAACTGAAGAAGGTAGAGCTAAGCTAGCTTATTTAGAAGGCGAAACTCACCATGGTGGTTGCGGTAATTGTGGGGAGGATAAGTAATATGCCAGTAAGTATGAAAAAAACACCTGTTAGAGAACAGGATCCAAAAGTAAGAGCTCATAATTTTGAAGAAGTATGTTATGGATATAATGAGGAAGAAGTCGCAGTTGAAGCAGCTAGATGCTTAAATTGTAAAAAGCCTCAATGTGTTACAGGTTGTCCTGTAAATATTAATATTCCAGGATTTATTGCTGAATTAAAAAATAAAAATTATGAAGCTGCAGCAAAAGAAATTGCTAAATATTCTGCACTTCCTGCAGTATGCGGACGTGTTTGTCCTCAAGAAAAACAATGTGAATCAAAATGTGTTTTAGGTATTAAAGGCGAAGCTGTATCAATTGGTAAGCTTGAAAGATTTACAGCTGATTATGCTAGAGAGCATAATTATAAATTAGCTGAAGCAGCTCCTTTAAATGGTAAAAAGGTTGCAGTAATTGGTGCAGGTCCTTCTGGATTAACTTGTGCTGGTGAATTAGCTAAAAAAGGTTATAAAGTTAAAATTTTTGAAGCATTACATAAAGCTGGTGGTGTATTAGTTTATGGTATTCCTGAATTCCGTTTACCAAAAGAAACTGTAGTTGCTGCTGAAGTTGAAAATGTTAAAAAATTAGGCGTTGAAATTGAAACTGATGTAATTATTGGTAAAACAATTACAATTGATCAATTATTCGATGAAGAAGGATATGATGCAGTTTATATCGGTTCAGGTGCTGGTTTACCTAAATTCATGGGTATTCCTGGTGAAAATGCTAATGGCGTTTTATCAGCAAATGAATTCTTAACAAGAGTTAACCTTATGAGAGCATTTGATCCAACATATGATACACCAGTTGTAGTTGGTAAAAAGGTTGCTGTTGTAGGTGGCGGTAACGTTGCAATGGATGCTGTAAGAACAGCTTTACGTTTAGGTGCTGAAGCAACTATTGTTTATCGTCGTAGTGAAGAAGAATTACCTGCACGTGTTGAAGAAGTTCATCATGCTAAAGAAGAAGGCGTTAAATTTAATTTATTATGTAACCCAATTGAAATCTTAGTTGATGAAAAGGGTGACGTAACAGGTATGAAGTGCATTAGAATGGAATTAGGTGAACCTGATGCATCAGGAAGAAGAAGCCCTGTTGAAATACCTGGTTCTGAATTCATTATGGATGTAGATCAAGTAATTATGTCACTTGGTACATCTCCAAATCCATTAATTTCTTCTACAACAAAAGGATTAGAAATTAATAAGAGAAGATGTATTGTTGCTGATGAAGAAACTGGTCTTACAACAAGAGAAAATGTTTATGCTGGTGGAGATGCTGTAACAGGTGCTGCAACAGTAATTCTAGCTATGGGTGCTGGTAAAAAGGCAGCTAAAGCTATTGATGAAAAATTATCAGCTAAATAATATTTAAAATATGGATTTAAGTTATTGAAATATATATAATTTAAATCCTTTTTTATTATTTTTTTAATAATGAAAGAAGATTTCAATTGGATGAATCAGAATTAAATGATATCTTGATGCTTAAAAAAACACATCAAAAGATAAAATTGAAGATTTGAGGTCGCAAATTGCGACTTCAAGTTTACGAAATAGTGTTTCAAGAAAAATACTGTATGATTAACTCAAACTGATATGGCAATTTTATTAGATACAAGTAAGCAAAATATAAGCTTATATATTTTAATTATTTTTAATGAAAAAGAGTTGTTAAAAGATTCAGTGGTCAAGGAATCCTTGACAACTGGTTTGGGTGGAAACAAAATAGAAATAGAATTATATAAAGATATAATTAATAAAATGTTATTAAGTAAATAAATCATATCTTGTTATAGTAGCTGCATATAATATTACCAACACTAGTTGTGATATATGCTTACTATAAATAAAATTTGATAAAAAAAATCCAATTCCAATAAAAAATATTTAATAAGACATCTATAGAAAACTATAGGTGTTTTTATTTAGATATGATATAATTTAATCGGGATTGGGAGGTAGAATTATGAAAAAAATTTATAAATTATTTATATTTTCATTCTTATTTTTGTTTTTAATAATATCTGCTAGTTGTTCAAAAACAAATAATAATGAATTTGCATCATGGAATGAATGTGATTCATTAACATCTTTAAAATCATATGTTGAAGATGTAACAAATGAAAAATCTAAAAATTTTATTCCGAAAGAAGCTAGAATAGCTACATTTGATATGGATGGTACATTATATGGAGAATTATTCCCAGCTTATTTTGAATATTTATTATTTTGTCATAGAGTTTTAGATGATAAAGATTATACTGGTGCTGATGAAGAAATGATAGAAACAGCAACACTTATTAGAAATAATAAATATACTTGGGCAATGACTCAACCTGGTATTGAATTAGGACATGCTAGAGGTCAAGCTAAAGCATTTGCTGGAATGAATGAAACTGAATTTGTTGAATATGTTCAAGAATTTGCTAAAACAAAGGCAGAAGGTTTTAATAATTTAACATATGCTGATGCTACATATAAACCAATGATTGAAGTTGTTAATTATTTACAAAAAAATGATTTCAAAACTTATGTTGTAAGTGGTTCTGATAGATTTATTTGTCGTGCTGTAGCAAGCATTCCATTTAATATTCCTTATAATCAAATAATTGGAATGGATGCAACAATTGTAGGAGAAGACCAAGGTGATACTGATGGCTTAAATTATCAATTAAGCTTAGATGAAGAAGTATTACGTGGAGATCAATTATTAATTAAAAATTTAAAAATGAATAAGGTTGTTGCTATAACAAAAGAAATAGGTATTCAACCAGTTTTAGCATTTGGTAATAGTTCAGGAGATATTAGTATGTTAAATTATGCTATGTCAAATCCTAAATATAAAGGACAAGGCTATATGCTAATTGCTGATGATGAAGCTAGAGATTATGTTAATATGGAAGAGACTAATAAGCGTAAAGCTAATTGGGAAAAGAATAATTATCATATTATTTCTATGAAAAATGATTTCAAAACAATTTATGGTGAAAATGTAACAAAAATAAGCTAAATTAAAAAGGGATTTGAGTTAAGCTCAAGTCCCTTTAATCATTATGTTTTAATTCTGGAATTGTTATTTCAAACATATTATCAATCATTTTATGAATTAATCTTGCATATTTATTATCTGCAAGTGTATATAACATTTCTTTTCCATCTTTTTTAGATTCAATAATTTTTACTTGTTTTAATAATTTTAAATGATGTGATACAGCAGGTGCACTCATATTTACTGCTTCAGAAATATCATTAACACATTCAGTTGTATGACACAAAAACCATAAAATTCTTAATCTTGTAGGATCTGATAAAACAGATAATATATTTGTTATTTCTTCAGATTGCTCATAAGATGGTAATTTATTTAATAAATCTTTTAAATTTGTTGTATGATTATGATAATTTCCCATATAAAACACCTCAATATTTATTATATCATACTTTTAAACGTTTATTTAAATGTTTTTTTATACAATTTGATATTAAATTGTGTAAAATTTATTTTTGATATTGAATTATTAATATTTTACTTGTAAAATATGAAATGGATTTTTTTTAGAAGAAAGTAGGTGTTTTCTAATATGTTAAAATTAAAAAATATAAAGAAAACATATGTAGTATCATCAGAATTAAAGGTTGATGCCTTAAAAGGAATAGATTTAAATTTTAGAAAAAATGAATTTGTATCTATTTTAGGTCCTTCAGGCTGTGGTAAAACAACAATGCTTAATATCATTGGTGGTTTAGATAAATATACTGATGGTGATTTATTTATAAGTGGTATAAGCACTAAAAATTTTAATGATAGAGATTGGGATGTTTATAGAAATCATAGAATTGGTTTTATTTTCCAAAGCTATAATTTAATTCCCCATCAAACAATTTTAGGCAATGTTGAACTTGCTTTAACAATTGGTGGTTATTCTAAAGAAGAAAGAATTAAAAAAGCAAAAGAAGCTTTAGATAAGGTTGGTCTTTCAGGTCAATATTATAAAAAGCCTAATCAATTATCAGGTGGTCAATGTCAAAGAGTTGCGATAGCACGTGCTTTAGTTAATGAACCTGAAATTTTACTTGCTGATGAACCTACTGGTGCTCTAGATACTGTAACATCTGTTCAAATAATGGATTTAATTAAAGAAATAGCTAATGAAAAATTAGTTATTATGGTTACACATAATCCTGATTTAGCTTTAAAATATTCTACAAGAATTGTTAGATTATTAGATGGTGAAGTTATTGAAGATTCTAATCCATATTCTGAAGAAGATGAATTAAAAGAAATAGAAGAAATAAATGAACAAGAAAAAGCTCAATATGAAATTTTAACAGAAGAAGAAAAGAAAGCTGTTAAAAAGCAAAAAAATAGAGCTAAAATGAGTTTCTTTACAGCATTTAAATTATCTGCAAGAAATTTATATTCAAAATTAAAAAGAACAATAATGGTTGTTATTGCAGGTTCTATTGGTATTATTGGTGTATCTGCAGTATTAGCTGTTTCTCAAGGCGTTAGAGATTATATTACTGGTATCCAAGATGATTTATTATCTGGAAACCCAATAACAATTAGAAAAAGTGGTATTGATTATGAAACATTAATGAATTCATCTTCATTTCAAGTAGCTATAAAAGCTTCTAATCAAGTATCAGAAGATGGAAAAATTAATATTAATTCATTAGTTCAATATTTAGTTCAAAATCAAAAAGCTTTAGATTCTTTAGCTTATCAAAATGAATTTGATACAGATTATGTTAGCTATGTTCTTTCAATGCCTAAAGAATATTATAATGCTATAACATTAAAATATGGCTTATCTGTTGATTATAATGTTTATACTGAATATAAAGTATCTCATAGTAAATCAGATCCTAATTATGAATTAAAGAAAGAATATGATGATGAATATGGTGAAGGAATTTCACTTGATGCTATAAATCAAATTTATGCAAATACAATTGGAAATATTTTAAGAGCTGTTGATATTGAAGATTCAAAGGTTAAAACATATTCTTCACTTATTTTATCTTTAACTAAGCCTTTAGCTCAAACAATGAATTATGATAATAATACATATATTAAAGAACAATATGATTTAGTTGCTGGTCATTATCCAACAGATGTAACTAAAAATGCTGATGAAAGAGAAATTTTATTAGTATTAGATAATGATGGCATGGCAACAGATTTAATGCTAGCTCAATTAGGTTATTATTCACAAGAAGAATTCTTCGATACTATTTATGATGCTATTAATGAATCAAATAAGGATATTGATGGTAAGAAAGAAAACCCTATTTATGTAAATGATAATATAAGACAATCATTTACATATGATGAATTATTAGGAAAAGAATTTAGATGGTATCCAAATAATACTGTATTTAAGAAAAATAATGATGCAACTGATCCTAAAGATTATAAATTTGATTATTCTTATAGAGCACCTGCTGATAAGACAAATTCATTAAAATTAAAAGTTGCAGGTATTTTAAAATTAAAAGAAGGTACATCTTATGGTGCTTTATCTTCTGGCTTCTTATATAGTGAATCAACAGCTAAAGAGATGGTGAAAAGAAGTGTTAATTCTTATATTAATGATTATATTAAAGCAAGAATTAATTTAAATAATGGTAATCTTCAAACAAGTTCAATTACATCAACTCTTTCTTATGATATAAGATGTTATTGGGAATCAATTGCCCAAGATAATAATACTAAAGGATTAAGACCTGGTACAATTTCTCCTTTTGATGGTAATTTAGATGATAGAAATGATACATATAATGTAGCAGTTGGTGAATCAGATAATACATCAAATTTAATGGGATTATTCACTGGTGGTTCTTCAGGCTCAGGATTTGATATTAATGATATATTTGATACAGATGTTCAAAATATGTCTCCTGAGGATCAAGCTAAATTATATGAATTAGCAGCTTATTTAAAAAATCCTATGCAAGCTGGCGAATTCTTTGCTAAATTATCAGGCTTCTTTAGTGAAAAAACAGCTAAATATTTCTCATCTTTAATGACAGATAAAAAATTATATGTTAAAACATTTGGTGGTTCATACCTACCTAATGGTATAAATATTTATCCAACTAATTTTGATATAAAGAGTAAGGTTACAGATTATTTAGCAGCATGGAATAAAATTGATGGTAAAGATGCTAAAACTGTTACATTTAATACCTATAATGAAGATTTTTCAGAAATTATAGATACTAAAACATTAGCACCAGAAGAAAGAAATGAAATTAAATATAATGACCCTGTAGGTATAATCATTAATTTAATTAATACAATGATTGATATTGTAACATATGCCCTTGTTGCATTTACAGCATTATCACTTGTTGTATCTACTGTAATGATTGCAATTATTACATATGTTTCTGTTATGGAAAGAGTAAAAGAAATTGGTGTAATAAGATCACTTGGTGGAAGAAAGAAAGATGTATCTCATCTATTTAATGCTGAAGCATTTATTATAGGTGCTATATCAGGTATATTTGGTATTTTAATTACTTATGTAATTCAAATATTTGCAAATATATTTATTAATATAATATCTAGTGGTATTGTTACAAAGATTGCAAATTTAACACCACTTACAGCAATAATTATGATTTTGGTTTCTATTATATTAACATCAATTTCAGGCTTACTTCCTGCTAAATCAGCAGCAAGAAAAGACCCTGTTGTTGCTTTAAGAACTGAATAAAAATATAGTTAGTAGAATTCTAATTTTTCTACTAACTTTTTTTAATTATTTCAAATAAATTTTTAATATGATATAATAGAGCTCGAAAAGAGGTTTTAAACGATGAAAAATATATTAGTTACAGGTGGAACTGGTTATATTGGTTCTCATACAGTAGTTGAATTATTAAATTTAGATTATAATGTTGTTATTGTTGATAATTTAGTAAATTCTAAGAAAATAGTATTAGATAGAATTAAAACTATAACAGGAAAAATGCCTAAATTTTATGAAGGCGATATAAGAGATGAAAAAATATTAGATAAAATATTTAATGAAAATAAAATTGATTGTGTAATTAATTTTGCAGGATTAAAGGCTGTTGGTGAATCTGTTAAAATGCCTTTAGAATATTATAACAATAATATTTATGGTGCATTAGTATTATTAGATTCAATGAGAAAGCATAATGTATTTAATTTTGTATTTTCTTCTTCAGCAACAGTTTATGGTGATCCTAAGGTTGTACCTGTAGATGAAAATTCACCTATTGGTGGTACAACAAATCCATATGGAACAACTAAATTATATATTGAACAAATTTTAAGAGATTTATATAATTCTGATAATAGATTCAATATTGCAATTTTAAGATATTTTAATCCAATTGGAGCTCATCCATCTGGATTAATGGGAGAAGACCCTAATGGAATTCCTAATAATTTAGCTCCATATATTACACAAGTAATGGTTGGTAAGCGTGATCATTTAAATATCTTTGGTAATGATTATCCAACAAAGGATGGTACATGTATTAGAGATTATATTCATGTATGTGACCTAGCTTATGGTCATGTTTGTGCAATCAAAAAGCTTGCTGAAAACCCAGGAGTTGTAACATATAATTTAGGTACAGGAACTGGTTCATCAGTAATGGATGTATTACATGCATTTGAAAAAGCATATGGAAAACCAATTAAATATGAATTTGCTCCAAGAAGAGCAGGAGATGTTACAGCAAATTACGCAACACCATCTAAGGCAGAACGTGAAATTGGTTTTAAAGCTAAATATAATATTGATGATATGGCAAGAGATGCTTGGAATTGGCAAAAGAATAATCCTAATGGATATGAAGAATAATTAAGGTGGCAATTTATTGCCATCTTTTTTCCTTTTAAAATAAACAATAAAATGTTATTATATTAAATAAAGTGAGGTGTGACTAATATGTATAGTGCACTTTTTAAAAATGAAATTAAAATAAATGAAAAAGAGCCATCTTTTTTTAAAGATTTAAAATTAGATATTTTAACTAAAGCTTTATTTGGTTCTAAAGAAGATAATTATTTAATTCCATATTTTTATACAAAATTAAATAATAAAGATGAAGTTATATATCGCCAAGATGTATTTAAAGACTTTTATAATTTAGATTTTTATCAAGAATTTAAAATATATATTCAACATATATTATCAATGGCTACAATTTATAATGAAGCATTATTAGATAAAGAATCTTGGGTTACAAGATCTAAGATTGCTAAATTGATGGATGATTATGATTTAACATTAAAAAAATTAGAAAGCTTTTTAGCTAAATCTTCAATTAAATCAGAAGCTTTAAATGACTTTTTAGCCTATATTAGAGCTTGTTTAAATGATAATAATTATTTATCTTTTTTAAATGAATTTAAGGCTATAAAAGAAGAATTTAATAAAATTAAATTTAGTTTTATTATTAATGGTTCTGATATTTATGTTTCAAATGAATTTGGTGATAAGGATTATTCTTTAATTGTTAAAAAAATATCAGAAGTATTTACATATTGTGAGGATAGAAAAATACCTGAAGAGGTAGCTTTTCCTCAAACTCCTCATATTGATCAATCAATTTATGAAAAGCTTTCAAAATTATTTGAAAAGGAATTTAAAGAATTTGATAAATTTTTTAATAAAAATATAAATTTTTTTAATTTAGAATTTGAAAGAATTGCTAAAGAATTTAGATTTTATTTTATTTATAATAATTTTATAGAAAAAATAAAAAATGATAATTTAAAATTTTCAATTCCTGAAATAGCAGATGATTTTATAGAAGAATCAGATTCTTCATATGATTTAGCTTTAGCTTATAAATATTTAAGAGAAGGAAAAGAAATAATAACTAATTCATATGAAATTAAAAAAGGTGAAAAGGCTATTATTATTTCAGGACCAAACCAAGGTGGTAAAACAACATTTACTCGTCAATTTGGTCAATTACATTATTTATTAAGCTTAGGTCTTCCTCTTCAAGGAAAATCTAATAAATTACATTTAGTAGATAATTTATATTCATTTTTTAAAACTGAAGAAAATTTAGATAATTTAGATGGTAAATTAAAAATAGAATTAGAAGCTGTTAAAAAAATATTATCTAATTCAACAAATAATTCTTTAATTTTATTTAATGAAATATTTGCATCAACAACTAAAGATGATGGTTTAGAAATTGCTAATTTAGTTTTAGATGAAATAAATAAATTAGGATCATTTTGTGTATTTGTCACATTCTTAAATGAATTAAGATTAAGAAACGATGTCGTTTTAATGTGTTCAAATGTCTTAAAGGATAATAAAGAAATTAGAACATATAAAATAACAAGAACATTAAATTTTGATTCTGCATATCCATCGTCTATTCAAGCTAAATATGGCTTAACTTATGATAAGATTAAAAGGAGGATTTCTAATGAGGGTTAATTTACTTTATAAGAATTCCTGCTTCAAAATGAAGGAATTAGATGATTTTGATAAAAATTTAATATCTGATTTAGAATTAGATGAATTAATTAATAAAGCATCTGGTGGAGATATTCATACTAAAAAAGTATTTCAAAATGTTTTAATTCAAATGCTAACAAAAGAAGAAGACATTAAATATAGACAAGATATATTTATAGATTTATTGAATAATAAAGATTTATTAATTGATTTTAAAGAATATTTAAATGATATGATAATTGAATTCAAATCTAAATTCCCTTATGAAATAAATGATAAAGGACCATTTAGTGTTGTTACTTCTGTTACAACTATAATTCAATTTTTAGTGCCTAGATTATATACAATAAGAAAATATATTAATTCTTTAAAAAATGTTCAATCTGAAGGCTTAAAATTATTTGTTGAAAATAATAATGCTGAATTAACAAATATTAATTTGGATAGATTAATGGGGCTTGCAGTATCATTAGATGTTAGAAAAGGGTTAATGGTAAATGCATCATTAAATGATAATTTTGAAATTGATAATTATATTTTAAATGAATCTACATATTTAGAAAAAAATGATAAAAAAAGATGGAAAAAAGCTTTAAAAATAGAATATGGATATTTATCTGAAACTATTTTTAATGAAATTGTTAAAAAGACAGATTTATGTGCAAAATCTATATCAAAAGATTATGGATTAGCATGTTATCATTTAATTAGATTTATGTATGATTTAGATTTAGAATTAACATTTTATTTAGCTGCAATTAATTTAAAAAATTATTTAAATTATTTAAATTTAGAAGTTTCAATGCCTAAGGTAAGTGAAGAATATAATTATGAAGGTTTATATGATATTGCAATAGGTATTAAAAAGCATGGAGATGTTATATCTAATTCTCATAAAACTAATTCATCTATGTGGGTTATAACAGGTGCTAACCAAGGTGGTAAAACTACTTATTTAAGAAGTTTAGGACAATCATATTTATTCTTCCAAGCTGGTTTATTTGTCCCTGCAAAGAAATTAGAAATGCCTATTATTGAATCATTATTTACTCATTTTGATAAAGAAGAGGATACAAATTTAGAATCAGGTAAATTTGATGATGAATTAAGAAGATTTGATTTAATGATTTCTAAATTAAAGAAAAATAGCCTAATTATTCTAAATGAATCATTCCAATCAACAGATGAGCATGAAGGGTCAAAAATTGGTTTTGAAATAATTAAAGCATTTAGAGATTCAGGTATAAGAGTTATTTTAGTAACTCATATGTATGATTTAGCTATGTTATTAAAGGATGAATATAAAGATTCATATTTCTTAAGAGCTGAAAGATTAGAGGATGGCTCTAGATCATTTATATTAAAAGAAGCTGAAGCTTTAAAAACATCTTATGGCAAAGATTTATATAATAAAATATTTAATTAATATGGAGTGTAAAAACTCCATATTTTTTGAAATAATACATTTTATACAATTTAATTGTGAAAAACCATTGACAAATAATGTTTTTAAATATAAAATATAAATGTAAAAATAAATTGCATACAATTTAAATTAGGAGGCCAAATATGAGTATTTATGATTTTGAAGTATTAAATAAGAAAAAAGAAGCAGTAAATTTAAAAGATTATGAAGGTAAAGTTTGTTTAGTTATTAATTCAGCAACTGGTTGTGGTTTTACACCTCAATATAAAGAATTAGAAGCATTATATGAAAAATATGAAGATAAGGGCTTTATGATTTTAGATTTCCCTTGTAACCAATTTGCAAATCAAGCACCTGGAACTGATGATGAAATTCAAACTTTCTGTACATCTAAATATGATGTTAAATTCCCTATTTTTAGAAAGATTGAAGTTAATGGTGAAAATGCAGAACCATTATTCACTTATTTAAAGAATGAATTACCATTTGTTGGTGTAAAAGGACATCCTTTTAAAACAAGAATTATTAAAATGATTGGTAAGATTTCTAAAACTACTAAGGATGATAAAGATATTAAATGGAATTTTACTAAATTCTTATGTGATAGAACTGGTAAACCTCTTCAAAGATTTGAACCAACTGCCCCAATGAAGGATTTAGAAAAAGCAATTCAAGCAGCATTAAATGCCTAATAATTTTCTTGAAGGCAATTTAATTTTATGCTATACTATTTAGCGAGGTTGATTGTTATGGAAAAATATGAAGCATTAAAATTAGAAAATCAATTATGCTTTCCTTTATATGCCGCAGCAAAGGAAATCGTAAGAAAATATAAACCATTTTTAGATGAATTAGATTTAACTTATACACAATATATCACTATGATGGTTATGTGGGAAGAACAATGTATTACTGTTACTAAATTAGGCGAAAAGCTTTATTTAGATTCAGGTACATTAACTCCATTATTAAAAAAATTAGAACAAAAAAATTATATTACAAGACAAAGATCTAAAGATGATGAAAGAACTTTAAATGTTACTTTAACATCTCAAGGCTTAGCTTTAAGAGATAAAGCATTATGTGTTCCTGAAGGAATGGGTAAATGCATTAAGCTTACAGCTGAAGAAGCAGCTTGTTTATATAAAATTTTAAATAAGATTTTAGCTGATTAATTATAAGTCCATTAATTTGGACTTTTTATTTTATTTTTTGCTAAAACGCATTTATATTGTAAATTTGCTATTATTATTATATAATAATACACTGATGAAAGTGGTGAATTTTTATCAATGAAAAGAAATAAAAAAAGAGAAAAAAATAAAGAAGAATTAAAACAATATTTGGAAAAATTATCTACAAAAGATAATTTAACAAATGATGATGCGAAAATTTTAACTGATATGATTGATAAATTAGTATTTGGTTCTAAGACAGAAAGATTTGTAGCTTTAATATCTACATTTATATTAAAATTTTTAATTTTATTTATAGTTTCTTTAATCGCAAGTGCTTTTTTCTTAAATCAATTAGTTTTAGATAGATATTATATATTTTTAATAGCTGCATCAATTGCTTTTTTGTTATCTATTATTGAAACAATTTCAAGTATGACAAAAAAGCATGGATTAAAAACATTTATATATTTAATGATTGGAACATTTATATTTACATTATCATTTAATTATTTTATTCCAATATTTAAATTTGATGTAATATGGGTTGTTTATTTATTATTAATTGAAATTATTTATAATTTATTGATGTTTACTATTTTTAAAAAGAAATTAAGATCCTAAGGAGAAAAAGATGGAACATATTTTAGTTAAAGAATTAGCCAAAGATAATAATTTAATATTATTAGCTGGAAAAAATGGTTTAAATGAAAAAATAAATGATGAAAATATTCAAAGACCAGGTTTGGAATTTGCTGGATTTTTTGAATATTTTGAAAGTGGAAGAATTGTCTTAATTGGTTCTAAGGATTTTGATTTTTTATCTTCACTTGATGAAAAGACTCAAAGAAAGAATGTAGAAAAGATTTTTTCTTTAAAGCCTAGATGTTTAGTTTTTTCAAAAAATGTTGAAGTTTCAAAAATATTTTTTGAATTTGCTGAAAAATATAATGTTAGTGTTTTTAGATCAAATTTAAGAACAACTCAAACATCTTCTAAATTATTTACATATTTACAATATAAATTAGCTGAAAGATTATCTATTCATGGAACATTACTAGATATTAATGGTATGGGAACATTAATTATAGGTAAAAGTGGAATAGGTAAATCTGAAACTGCCTTAGATTTAATTAAAAGAGGTCACCAATTAATTGCCGATGATTTAGTTGAAATAATTGAACATGAACCAGGTAATTTAATTGGTACAGCTCCTGATATTTTAAAAAGATATATGGAAATTAGAGGTATCGGTATTGTTGATGTTGTAACAATGTTTGGTGCTGCAGGCTATCGTGATAGAAAATCTATTAAATTAGTTGTTGAGCTAGAAAACTGGGATGAAGATAAATATTATGATAGATTAGGTTTAGAAAATGAAAAAATTAAATATTTTAATACTGAAATTACTAAAGTAACTATTCCTGTTTTAGCTGGTCGTTCTGTATCGTTATTAGTTGAATCTGCCGCAATGAATGAAAAATTAAAAATGATGGGTCATTTTGCTGCTAAAGAATTCATTAATAAGGTTGATGCGAAGGCATCAAGAAAAGGAGAAGAATAATATGGGTAGCGGCTCAAATTTATGGATAAATCCTACATTTAAAATTGCTAATTTAGAAGTTCATTGGTATGCAATCTGTATATTAGTTGGTGTTATTATTGCGGTTGTTATGGGTGTTAAGGAAGGGAAAAAATTAGGTATTTCTTCTGATTATGTTTATACAGGTGTAATTATAACAGTACCTATTGCCTTAATTGGTACAAGATTATGGTATGTTTTATTTAATTTAGATCAAGGCTGGACTTTTCAAAAAATATTAGGTATCGATGGTTCTGGTCTTGCAGGTCTTGCCATTCAAGGTGGATTAATATCTGCATTAATAACAGTGTATATTTATTGTAGAATTAAAAAAATATCTTTATATAAAATTTTAGATATAGTCGCACCTGGCTTTTTAATTGGTCAAATATGTGGTAGATGGGGCAATTTCTGTAATCATGAATTATATGGTCCTATTATAGAAAATCCTGCAGCAATTAAATGGTTTCCATGGCTTGCTGAAAATATGTATATAAATGGGGCATATCGTCATCCTACATTCTTATATGAATCATTATTAAATTTAGTTGGATTTATTATTATTTTAGTTGCAAGAAGAAAATTTAAAAAGCTTTTATCTGGTGATTTAATTGGTTTTTATTTAGTTTGGTATGGAATAGTAAGAATTATAACTGAGACATTAAGAAGCCAAAGTGGTGCTGAAGAAGTATTAATGGTTGGTGGCATTCATGTATCAATATTAGTAAGTATTTTATTTATTATTGCTGGTTTAGCATTCTTAATTGTTAAAAGATTTATTGGTCCTAAGGATAATTATTTGGATATATTAAAAGAGGTTGAAAATAATAAATTTGATACTATTTTATTTGATTTAGATGGAACAATTTTAAATTCAAAACAATTAATTTTTTCAAGCTTTGTTCATACATTTGAAATTCATAGACCGGATTATCAATTAACTGATGAAGAATTAGAATCATTCTTTGGTCCTACATTACAACAATCTTTTTCTAGATATTCAAATGATCAAAATGAAATAGATGAAATGATAAAAACATATCGTGAATATAATATTAGTCATCATGATGAAATGGTTGAGCCTATAAGTGGAGCTAAAGCTTTAATTAAAACTTTACATAATAAAGGATATAAAGTTGGAGTTGTATCTTCTAAAAAAACAGATTTAGTAATGCATGGATTAGAGGTAATTGGTGTATTTAATTATATGGATATTATCATTGGCTGTGATGAGGTGGAAAATCATAAGCCAGCACCAGATGGAATATTATTAGCTATTAAAGAATTAGATAGTAAAAATGCATTATATGTTGGTGATACAATAAATGATATTAAAGCAGGTAAGGCTGCAAATATTAAAACATGTGGATGTTTATATGTATCTGATCCTGATAAAATTATTGATGAAAAGCCTGATTATGTAATTAAGAGATTAGAAGATATTTTAAAAATATGTGTGGAGTAAAATATGAGCTTTTCTTTAAATGTAAAAGAAGATATTTTAAAAGTTAATAGTGCTGATTCTAAGGCTTTAAAGCTTACATTAGAAGCAATGCTTAGATTAGCTGGTGAAATTGTTATATCTAATCCATTAAAGCTTAATTTTTCTTCTAATAGCTTAAATATCGTTATATATTTGATTAAAAATTTAAAAAAAATATATGATTTTAATTATGAAATAGAACAAAGGAAAATTGAAAGATTTGATAATTCTATTACATATAGAGCTTTAATAATTGGCGCAAATAAAATGATTGAGGATTTTTCTTTAACAAATGATTCATCAGTTGGAAAAGAAAATATATTTGAAGATGAAGAATATGTAATTTCTTATTTAAGAGGTGCATTTTTAGCAAGAGGAAGTGTTAATGACCCTAAAGGAAAAAATGGTCATTTTGAGATTTCTTCAACAAATGCAAATGAGATGTTATTCATTCAAAAATTAATGAATTATTTTGAATTAAACGCAAGAATTACTAAAAGAAAAACATATACTGTTTGTTATATAAAATCAAGAGAAGCAATAGGAGATTTATTATATCGTTTAGGTGCTACATCTACAATGAATTATTATCAAGATGTTTTAATAACAAAAGAAATCGCAACAAATGCGAAACGAAGTGTTAATTTAGATATTGCTAATCAGGATAAAACAAATGCTTCAGCTCATGAACAATTAAAATATATTAAATATTTAGAATATAATTATCCATTAGGTGAATTAGATTCTAAATTATTAATGGTAATGAAGGTTAGAAAAGAACATCCTGAACATTCATTAGCTCAGCTATTAGATATCATTCATGATGAATATGATCCAAGCTTAACTAAGTCTGGTCTAAATCATAGATTTAGAAAGTTAAAAGAATTAGCTATTCTTCATTCAAAAAAGGATTAAAAATAATATTGTAAGAGCTATTCATTTATGATAAAATGAAATAGCAGTCGATTTTAGGAGATGATTTAATTTGGCACGTATAAAAAGAGTAAGTGGACATCGAGCTAAAGTAGAAAAAACTGGCAAGAAGTTCCTATGGTCAAAAAAATTTTGGATAATATGCAGTTCAGTTTTAGTTGCATTAATCGCAGTTGGTGTAACAATTGGACTTGTAATTTATTATAATAATAAGAAAACAGAAGATGTTGATTATTTTAGAAAGTGTGATGAAGTAGAATTTAAATATGCATCATATGATGGTATTTCAAATTATGCTAACCCTGATTTTAGTAATCCTCAAGGTGGCGATTTAGCAATCGATTATATGTTTGTTTT
>Ga0247610_10002721_pt1 | contig 20117 bp, 15 predicted proteins | sample 174DNAGHGhighgp2_FD_193483 | JGI IMG/M metagenome (GOLD analysis project Ga0247610, IMG submission 193483) | Sheep rumen microbial communities from Palmerston North, Manawatu-Wanganui, New Zealand - 1742 DNA GHGhigh gp2 | ecosystem: Host-associated > Mammals > Digestive system > Stomach > Rumen...
CAAGCGACAGGTTGTTTAATGCTAATTCCATTAGCGGCTAGTAACAAGGGGCAGGGCCCCAATGTGAAAAACCCCCGGCTATGCCGGGGGATATTTATTTGCTGTCCGCATTTTCCGGTTTCGTCAGAATTGTTATTAGGGCAACTGATAAAAACGGGTGTTGAAAGTGTCATATAATGCGGTTGTTTCAGCAGAGAAAGTGGCTTTTTCTACCTTTGCACAGAAGGAACCGGCTGTGCCGGGGAAGTGAGTGCCGCCATCTCGTTCTACACACCACATTTTTCCGTCCTTATCATAGGCAAATCCCGCGCATTGATACGGCCCGGAAGTATACCAAACTATTATGGGGAGTGCCGCATATAGTTGAACTTCAAAATTACTTGTATATCGCCCGGAATCACTTTCAGCAGACATACCGCAAGCGGTCCCCGGACTACTTGCAAGAGGCAAATCAATGCTTAACTCCTGAAAATGTCTGGTAAAAGAGCCGTTAGCCAGGCGGTAATTTTGTTGGGCCTGATTGACCGTAGCGGCTACGGTTTTTAGTTGGGTGTTTCTACTTTTCCAAACTGCTTTTTTATACTGCGGCAGAGCGACCGCGGCGAGGATACCGATAATAAGTACGACGACCAAAAGTTCAATAAGCGTAAATGCTTTTACGTTTCTCTCGCTATATCCCGCATAGAAACCTTGCGGGATGACGGAGCGAGAGAAACGGTCCGCCCCGTTCGTCATCCCGGTCCTTGCCGGACGGGCGAATGCGGGATATAACGGGGCGCTCTGCTCTTCCGCCCCTATACCCCGCATAGAAACATTGCGGGGCGACGAGGGGCGGGATAGGTCGGGTGTCAGCCCGACATTAAAATCAGTGTTTTGCCGGTCCTGCGGACGGCGAAAGAACCGGCATCTCCTGATTTTACTTCGCACGCTAGACCTTCTGTCAGAAACAAAAAAGCGGGAGACCCCGGATAAAAACTCTCCGGGGAAACAAACTAATTTAACAACGACTTTTGCATTTTCTTTTTGCATAAATAATTTTCTCCTTAATTAAATATTGTCATCCTGAATTTATTTCAGGATCTCAACCGCTTTATAAAACAGAAACAAAGTGGAGATGCTGAAACGAGTTCAGCATGACATTCCTTTTGTTTGCTTTTTATCCTGCTTCAACTATTATCGTTTTTTTTTTTGATGTGTCAAGGGCTTTTTTCAGGCCTGTTAAAATCTAACCCTTTTTTGCGCTATAACGAGGGCGTATGAAGTGATATACTAACGTTGTGCCGTGCGAAGAAGGGCACGGATAAACTCGTTATATTAGGGGGGGAAAATTATGGGAATGACAGGACGAAAAATTGTAGAAGAAGCCGGCTTGGACGTGGAGCAAGTAATCCGCTTGCTCAATCAGGCGTTTAGCGATGAATGGTTGGCCTATTATCAATATTGGGTGGGAGCGCAAATTGCTTGCGGGCTGATGGCTCCGGCGTTACGCCCGGAATTGGAAGAACATGCCAAGGAAGAACTGGACCACGCCCACAAATTGGCTAAACGCATTATTGAACTGGGCGGCGAACCGGTATTAAGCCCGGCGGAGTGGTATAAACAAAGCACTTGCGGATACATAGAGCCGAAGAATCATGAGGCGGCCCAAGTGCTCAAACAAAACCTACAGGGGGAACGTTGCGCTATAGAGGTGTATAACAAATTACTTAAATATGTCTTTAATAAAGATTTAATTACCTCGCACATTGTACGCCAAATTCTGCAAGAAGAAATAGAGCACGAACAGGAATTAGAAGATTTGGCTAAAGATTACGAGGTTATGTTACCCAATCTCATGGCTTGCAAGTGTAAAAAGAAATAGGACATTTCCATTTCTAAAACAGCTCCTACTTGGGGGCTGTTTTTTTTACGCATCAAAAACCACTTGCACTTTTTACGACGGATTTTTATAATATAGGTAACCCAGTTGTTATCTTAATATAAGGAGAAAAACATGTGGTATGGAATTGGTTCCCTGCGTGTCTTTGAGCAGTATGCGCTTTTTGGCGTACTGATTATTGCACTGCTGGGGTTGTTGTATGCGTTATTCTTGCGCAAGCAAGTAATGAGTGAAGATAAAGGCACCCCCGAAATGATTAAAGTGTGGAGTGCCATTGAGGAAGGCGCCAACGCTTACCTTAAACGTCAGTTGAAAACGATTTTGCCGTTAATCGGGCTACTGACCATCTGTTTATTTTTATCCGTTTATATCGTTCCCGTTTCGCAAGATTCCATGGAACGCTTCGCCGGATTATCCCCCGAAAAAGTAAAACTGATTGCCGCGTTTGGACGTGCGGGCGCGTTTATTTTGGGGGCGGTGTTTTCCTTACTCGTTGGGCAACTCGGTATGCGTATTGCCGTAGATGCTAACGTGCGCGTGGCCGCGGCCTCTAAACGCAGTTTCGGCGATGCCCTGCGTATTGCGTACCGCGCCGGAACGGTAACCGGGATGTTGACCGACGGTCTTGGTTTATTTGGCGGTACGATTATTTTTATCATTTTCGGTATTGCCGCGCCGGATGCGCTCTTAGGTTTCGGTTTTGGCGGAACGCTACTCGCGCTCTTTATGCGTGTGGGCGGTGGTATTTACACCAAAGCCGCTGATGTAGGCGCCGATCTTGTGGGGAAAGTGGAAGCCGGGATTCCGGAAGATGACCCGCGCAACCCGGCCGTCGTAGCCGACCTCGTGGGTGACAACGTGGGCGATTGCGCCGGTATGGCCGCCGATATTTTTGAATCGTACGAAGTAACTATCGTGTCCGGCTTGATTTTGGGTATTGCGTTGTGGCGCATTACCGGCCACCACGAGTGGATTGTGTATCCGCTTTTGGTACGCGGTATCGGCGTGCTCTGCTCCATTATCGGCACATACGCCGTCAAAGATTCCAAACGCTCGGCCGGAAACGCGATGAAAGCCATTTTCAAAGGGTACTCCATTTCCGCGGCGATTTCCGTGGCGATTTTTGGGGTGCTGGCTTACTTCTATATGGCTAATGTCCCCGGCGGTTGGTGGCGTCCGTTTGCGGCCACGACCATTGGTATTTTGCTCGCTATCTGCATTGACCGCTTGACCGAATATTTTACCGGAACAGACGGAAAACCGGTACAGGAAATCAAAAAAGCCACGGCGACGGGCTCGGCTACGACGATTTTGTCGGGTATTGCCGTCGGGTTTGAAAGTGCCGTGTGGACAACTTTGGTAATTGCGGCGTCTATCTTTTTATCCGTTGTTGTTTTCGGTACGATTGACGGTTTATCGCCCGTAGAGAAATTTAACTTTATTCTTTACGGCGTTGCCATGACGGGTATCGGTATGCTTACGCTAACCGGTAACAACGTGGCGATGGACTCGTTCGGCCCGATTGCCGATAACGCCAACGGTATCGGTGAAATGAGTTGGCACGGTCACGATGACGAAGAAACCAAAAAAGCCCGCCAAATTATGGCCGACTTGGACGGTGTAGGCAATACCACCAAAGCCATTACCAAAGGGGTGGCGATTGGGTCTGCCGTTATTGCGGCGGTGTCGTTGTTTGCGTCTTATATGGTGGACGTCAGCAACGTGCAACGTTTATTAAATGATGCGTGGGCCGCTAACGGAGTGGACAAGGCCTTGACGCTCTTGTCCGAAGTCGGCATTGTGGTTTCCAACCCTGTAGTGTTTGTGGGTATGCTGATCGGTGGGGCTTTGCCGTGGTTATTCTCGTCGTTTGCAATTAACGCCGTCAGCCGCGCAGCCGCTTTAATTGTGCAGGAAGTCCGCCGCCAGTTCAAAGGCGGAGTGCTAGAAGGAAAAGCCAAACCCGATTACACGCGCGCTGTCAACATCTCTACGATTGCCGCACAAAAAGAACTTGTCATTTTGGCCTTACTGGGCATTGTGTCGCCGATTGTGGTGGGCCTTGCGTTTGGCGTAGAGGCGTTGGGTGGTTTCTTAGCTGGAATTATCGTTTCCGGGCAACTCCTAGCCGTGTTTATGTCTAACGCGGGCGGCAGTTGGGATAACGCCAAAAAAGTGGTGGAAGATGAGCCCTCCGATATTGCCGCTAATACGGGTAAAGGGTCCGAACGCCACAAAGCCAGCGTCGTGGGCGACACGGTGGGCGACCCCTTAAAAGATACCGCCGGTCCGGCCGTCAACCCGCTAATTAAAGTAGTGAACATGGTAGCCGTGATCGTCGCGCCTATCATCGTGAACTATCACAACGATTATACCCCGCTTGGCAAACTGGGCTGGGTGGTTGTGATTGCGCTCTTAGCGGTTTTGAGTTGGGCGATTTTGTCCAGCAAAAAACCGGCACAGGACTTAAAATAATACAACATACGTTGGCATAAATTTCCCCCGCATTATTGTATGCGGGGGAAATTTTTACCAGCAGTAACAATGGGGGTTAATTCGGCAAGGTGTAACAACGGGTGCTGGAGCCGCAAGATACCTGTGTGCCTCCGAACAGTTTGGTACAGTACGACCCGGCCGGTAATGTGGAATCAAATTCAACAAAAGTAGTACCCGTACGTTCTATACATAAAATTTGATTTTCCGGCGCTCCCGTCGCGGATTCGTATATATATGCAAATCCGGCTCCCGCGTATTTACCGGTCAATCGGATAATGCTGGCATAAGCATTGTTATTGTTACCGCCTTTATCCTTAAATTCCAACGTCCAATCGGTATTAGATTTTGAATCCGTAGCATTAGCAATGGCATTTGTATCTCCCGTCCAGGGAACATCTATATCCAATTCATCAAAAGAATGAGCGTAACTACCGTTAGCCATATGATAGGCCGTTTGTGCTTGGACAACCGATTTTAACAGAGTAAGCGCTTGCGTACCACGTGATTTTTCCACCGCTTTTTGGTATTGCGGCAGCGCCACCGCCGCTAATATGCCGATGATGAGTACGACAACTAAAAGTTCAATGAGTGTAAATGCTTTTACGTTTCTCTCGCTATATCCCGCATAGAAACCTTGCGGGATGACGGAGCGAGAGAAACGGTCTGCCCCGTTCGTCACCCCGCAGTGTCGGTATGCGGGGTATAACGGGGCGTTATAATTGCTTTTTAATTGATTTTCTTGTTGCATAAATAATTCTCCTTAATATACATCATGTCATGCTGAGGTGTTGCTGCTCAGCATCTCAACCGCTTGAAACAACACAAGGTTGAGATCCTGAACAAAGACTTTTCAGGATGACCTTATTTGAATGTTTTTCCCGGCTACAAATATTATCATTTTTTTTTTTGATGTGTCAAGTGCTCGCCGCACGGGCACGAGGCCTCAAACCTCTGTTTGCGGTTGAAGCGACGTTTGAGCAATAGGGTTTATAGACGGTGCTTTTAGAAAGCCCGACGGAAATAAACCCCCTTTTACTTGCGTAAAACCGGGGCAAGAAATGAAAATTAGATACAAATCAGACAAAAAAAGACAAGCAAGAGAGTGGAGCCGTGTGGCTCTAATTAAATAAACAGGCCGCCCGTTCAGAGCGTTTTTTTTGACAAATTATTCTTTTTTGCTATGATATAAGGTATGATAGTATTTCTCTCTTGTATTATTGCGGGATGTGTCGTCGGATTGGTGGCTACTACCCGTTCGCGCACGGCGCAGTTGGCCCGTATTGCGCGCGGTAACGGCTGTGCGTTTGATAAACGTAAAACCTCGGTTACCACGCAACTGACCGCCGGACGGTTGGAATTTTTTACGCAATTTTTCCACCAGTATAACAACGTATTTACTTGCTCGGACAACGTAGCTTTTATCCGCTGGGCCGACGATATTATTTACACCGACGATAACCCCAAAACAAAACCGATACCGATTACCATTTTTACGGCTGAATTAAAAAAACGGCAATTTCCGCTACTCAAAGCCGCGCCGGTTTCGTCGCCATTTGCGCCGTCTAAACTGCCGCTACTCAAAACAAATGTGCCCGCCATAGATGCGGTATATCAAATGCACGCGCCGTCGCAAGCGTCGGACGTGGTGCTTACGCCTACCATTTTAGAATTATTCAAAACGCAAAAGCAGATTTATTTAGAACTCAACGACAACGCGCTCGTCTATCACGAACACTGTTTAATTCCTGTGGAAGAAATAGAAACGTTCCGTTTCCGCGCTTTGCAAATTCTAGGAGAGTTGGAAAAACTGGTAGAGCAGTTGGACAAAAAAGAAGGCGCGGATGACAACAAACCCGCTCCGCTACAGGATGCCGCCCCCGATATGCGCGCGATGGCGATGTTACAGCGGTTTGGAGATACCGCAGGCCCGGCTTCCACCAATCCGCCGATGTGGCGCGGCTTTTGGTTTTTGTTACTGTTGGTTATGTTTTTAGGTATTACTTTTCTGTCGTGGTTTGCCCTGCATAATTGGCTCGGACTGTAGCGAGGTAAATTTTTATAAACCCCTTGCGTTGTGTAACGCAAGGGGTTTTTACAAAACAGCCGGTTATTTGGGGCGGGAGATAAACGGCAAGCGGTGCGGCTTGTGTTCTTTGGGCACTAACTCTACTTCGCTTAGTAAAATAGACGGCGTAACTACCACCGGCATATCCCAATAATCGTCCACCAATTCGCTTTTCCCGCCGACGGCTAATACACTACGCAAATCACGCTGGGTAAAAAAGTTGCCGTCCCATTTCAAATTCAGCACCGCTTCTTTGCGCCCGTCAGCCGTGTAAATGCGCTCTACGCTTAGCGCGTTACTGCCTTGGCGTAAACCGTCGTGTAAAATGTAGCCATATTCTAAACCTAATTCGCGGCAACGCGCCAATAATTTTTCTTCCATTTGTGCGTCGGTCAGTTGTTCTTTTGGCTCCACAAACACGTTGGTTAACCGCTCGCGCAAACTTTGCACCACTACATTTAAGTAGTCGTAATCAAAAAATCCATGGCCGTTACTGCGGTGATTTTTAGTTAGCGGGCGTTGGGAAAGCGGCAACTGTTTAACGTGCCCGTTTTCCACCAGCGTCAAATCTTCCGTCAGGACTCCCTCGTCGTCCACCGGGAAAAACCGCGCCAGCGAAATACCTTCAAAATCGTGCGCCTGCGGACGGTCATAAATAGTAAGCAAATCGGTGCTGACGCGCACGCCTTGTTTTTTATTTAATTTTCCGGCGGACGGGTCGTCACCGTCTGACGTATCGCCGCGAAGTAACGGTTTTGTCCCTTGCATTTCACGCAACACCGAGAACCACAACAACCGCTCGGCCGCACGCGGTTTCAACAGGACAGGGCCAATATACGTTTCGCCCGATTTGGCTCCGTATGCGTTTTCAATACGCGCCAAAAATTCTTGTGCATACATCCGCATTTGCGTAAGCGAACTTTCCGACACGTTAGGCAAACTGCGCCTAAACGATACCGTTTCTTTTTCGCCGTCCGGTTGCCTAAACGAGGCGCGCACAAATAGCGACACTTCCGGCCGCATATATTGCGCCACCGCGCCGCGGCTGTTTAAGAAATAAGTATCTTTACGCTGGACCTCTATATTAGCCGTAAAACTTTCTATAAACGGGAGTGTTTTACCCAGCGCAGAAATTTCTTTCGCCGCCTGCTCTAAGCGCGGCACATTAGGCCGTTCAAACGGCGTAATTTCTTCTACAAACTGCGTTGGTTTAGACGGGATAATATCGGGGAGTTTATCGTGAATATTTTTCTTTTGTTTATACGCCTTTTTGGCTTGGTATAAATCGGCTACGCCCAAATACATATCATTGGAAAGCAACCACAACCCTTTGCGGATGGACTCATACCCCGCCGGAACGGTAGTTGTTCCCACACCCAGCCCGATATTAAAACGCGAAGGTGCCACAAAGTTGAGCGCGTCCTCTTTATCCGAGCCGACCGACACCAATGCGCGTACGTCTACCGGTGTTTTATCGTTGGCGGTATCGGCGCGCGGCACTAACGTACCCAACTGCGCGCTAACTTTTGCCCGGTGCGTTTGTTCCACCCAATATGCCACGTAATACGGCGCGGGGTTATCTTTCAAACGCAACTCACGAAGCGTGCGCTGCATTTCGTCGTGCATTGCGCGGAAAAATTCATTATCCGGTAATGGCGCGGCCGTTAAGACGCTAGGTAAACATAAACTAATAATCAGTAAAATGCGTTTCATTTTTTCGCTCCTTGCAAGGTATAAGGCGAGGGCAACAGCGGGGGTTTATCGTCGCTTTTACCCGTCTTTTCAATCTCCAATGATTTTAACAGAACGCTCGGCGCGATGGCCGACACCGGCACCCAGCCCGACTCCGCCCCGCACGAGCCGTTAAATACGGCGTAATCATCCGCCGCCGCCAAAATTTGCCCGAAACTCACTAGCGGCGTGCCGACAATATCCGCCCCGCGTACAATTTCTTTTCGTCCGTCGGGGTATAAGCGGTATACTAATTTAGGTTGCAGTTTGAACACTTGCGGGAAAAATGTTTCCGTCATCGTAAATCCGCCCGATAAATCGTCAATAATATATCCGTACGGTTTTTGTTGGGCGCGGATTTCAGCGAGTAATTGTTTTTCCAACTCGTCGTAAGAAACCGTTTGATTGGCAACTAACCGTGTAACCCCCATGCGCGCCACAGGCAGTTTACCCAGTTCGCCGCGGCCGTGTCCGTTGGACGTTGGAAAACCGTTAATGGGGCTACTGGACATCAAAAATCCGCGCAAAATACCGTTTTCCACCAGAGTAACCGGGCGAACTTTCACGCCCTCGTCGTCATACTCATAAAACCCGCGCAAGGGCTCGCCATTAAACGAGCGCAAGGTGGCGTCGTCCACAATGGTAATAAACGGCGCGGTAATTAACTGTCCGACTTTACTGGTAAACGTTTTGCCAAACGAATCTAATTTTTGGCGGTGGCCTTCCACGCGATGCCCGAGCACTTCGTGCACAAATACCGCCATGGCGCGGTTTTTCAAAATGGCGGGAACGGTTACAGGGTCGGCCTCCGGCGCGTTGGTTAAGCCCTCTAATTCAGTAAGCGATTGGCGCACATCTGCCAAAAATTGCTCTTTACTGGGAAGTTGCGATTCTTCCGTTACGTCGTAGGTACGGAAGCGTTGCAACGGCGTGCCGTCCTCTAATAAATTGACTAATACGTACGATAAACGTACAAAAATAAACGGCGTTTTAAGTTGCGTTCCGGCCGAATTGGCAAAATAGCGGTGGCCTTGTTCTACCGAAAAGGAAAAGCGGCTGTCTTGCACGAATTTTTTTCCGCGCGTTAGTTGCGAGGCCTCCGTGAGCCACGCGCTGATTTTTTCCGTATCAAATTGTTGTGGCTTTTGCTCTCGGCAATACTGCTCGGCGGGGGGCAAGACAAAATCGTCCGAATCATCTTGACGCACGGCGGCGGTTTGGCTGTTGGTCTGCACGCGGGCGAGTTCTTCTTGTGCTTTTTCCGCCATATTTTGCGTAGCCGACCACAACGCTAACTTAAACGCAACGGGGTCGTCATCAAACGGAGTGACCCCATACATCACTTGTAACGAGTTGCCGCTTTCACTTTGACTGCCTTTTAACGGGCGCGTGTTGTCCATTTTAGGACTGCCGGACCGCGCCAACACGGCTAGCACAGAACTGCGCGACGTATCGGACACCAGTTCTCCTTGCTGGACCGAAAACGATTGCATATTTTTATCTTCATACGTATACGAAAGATAATAGACGGGTGGCGTTAATTTTTTAAGCGTTTTGATACTGCGCTTTAATTCGGCCGACATCAGTTTAAGCGGCGCTTGGTCTTGCACGCGGCAGTTTTCCTGCGCGCGCGCGGAACAAATACTAAAAACGGCGATAATCAGTAAAAAAGTAATTTTTTTCATAGGTACACTCCGTAAATGATTATAGCAAATCATTGGAAGGGACAAGAAAAAATGGTATGATATAAATAAAGAACTTGCCGAGGTAGCTCAACTGGCAGAGCAACGGTTTTGTAAACCGTAGGTTGTGGGTTCGATTCCCATCCTCGGCTAAAAAAATTTCCACCCCTTGTGGGTGGAATTTTTTTAGGGGAGGAAGCGGGCAAACTGCTTTGCCCGCGTTGGGAATCGAAAGGCGCAGCGATGTACGAGTTTGCGTGCGAACATAGTGAGCCGCAAGGCGAGTACCGCGAGCCCGGCCTGCAGGAAAATTCCGTCAGGAATTTTACCGGAAGGCGATGACCTAAAAGCGGGCAAACTGCTTTGCCCGCGTTGGGAATCGAAAGCCGGAGCCTTATGCGAGTTTGAGTTCACGCAACGCGTGGACGAAAGGTGAGCATGGCGAGGCGGGGCCGCGAGCGGCGAGGGTCAACGAGCCGACTTGTGGCCGATTCCCATTTTTAGGCGAGGAAGCACACCAACTGCTTGGTGTGCGTGCTCCCCGGTCTCCGAGCAACACCCCGTATATTGCCCCGGTAAAATAGGAGAAAATTAAGCCGGATAACAGGTTTTGTATAATATACCTATGGAAATTCTTTCACAAGTTTTAGATATCTTTTTGCATTTGGATGTGCACCTAAACGCGTGGGCCGCGTGGATGGGCATTTGGCTTTACGTGGTTATTTTTGTAGTGGTGTTTTGTGAAACGGGGCTCGTAGTTACACCGTTTTTGCCCGGCGATTCGCTCTTGTTTGCGTGCGGCGCATTGGCGGCAAGTGAAGGAAGTTCCATTTCGCTTTGGGTGTTAATCCCCGTCGTATTTTGTGCGGCCGTGCTCGGCGATTTTTGCAATTATGAAATCGGCAAATGGCTGGGGCCTAAAGTATTTACGCGCGAGGACAGTGTTTTCTTAAATAAAAATCATCTCTTAAAAGCGCACGCGTTTTATGAAAAATACGGCGGTAAAACAATTATCTTAGCGCGGTTTATTCCTATCATCCGCACGTTTGCGCCGTTTGTGGCGGGTATCGGAAAAATGACGTATTTACACTTTGCTTCGTATAACGTAATCGGGGCGCTCTTGTGGGTGTGTTTGTTTGTACTGGGGGGGTATTTCTTTGCGGATTTACCCGTTGTGCAACATCATTTCCATTACGTAATCGTAGCGATTATTATAATTTCGGTTTTGCCCGCAGTGTATGAGTTTGTTTCGGCGCGCCGTCAGCCGAAAGCGAAGTAAGTTCCACCGGCAGTTTCCCCTGTGCTTGTAAATTCCCCAAGATAATATCCGCCGCTGTGCGTAACGCATAACGGTTTAACCCATAAGTAGCCAATACTACGTTGGCCTCGGGATAGTTGGGGATATCGTACGGACTCATCGTAGAAATAAACACTACATTTTTATTTTCTTTAATTAGCCCGTTAATGGCATTTTTTTGATTGATATTTGTTTTGTCGGCCCATTGTAAACTGGTAAGCACCAACAAATCGGCTCCTTTGGCGCAACGCGCGGCGCGCTCGCTGTCTTTTTTGCGCGGGGTAAGTGCGGCGTTGTAACTGCGTATGTTCCACCCTTTTTCCAAGAAAGGTTGGGCAAAACCGGGCAGTTGGTCCGCAAAGCGCGACGGCGCAAAAAATACGGCGCACACGGTGGGTTTTTGCGTAGTTGTTTTGGGAACAAACGGCAGTAAGTGTTTTCTGTCGCGCACGAGCGTAACGGCTTTGTTGCTGATTTTTGTTAGTTCGGCCCGGTACGCGTTTTGCACGAGGGGAATGACGGCGGGCGGCTCGGTACTTAACAAGCCAAGCCGCTCTTTAATGGCAAAGATTTTTTGGGCGGCTTCTTCCACACGCGGTTGTAATTTTTTTTCTTGCACTTCTTGTAAAATTTGGGTAAATACGGCATTGGGTTTAATATATCGGCCCAGTAAAATCATATCTTCGCCGCTTTGTAACGCGCGCACCGCACAGCCGGAAATCGTACAAAAATTCGTGGCACTTTTCATATCTAAACTGTCGGTAACGAGAAGTCCTTTGAAGCCCATTTTTTCGCGTAGTAAATCGTGCAAAATCGGTTTGGAAAATGTGGCGATGTTTTTATCATCTAACGCGGGATAACGGATGTGCCCCGTCATAATACCGTCCACCCCTTGGTTAATGGCGGCTTGAAAAGGGGGCAAATGAATTTTTTTCATCTGCTCGTATGTAGCTTTGACGATGGGAACATCATAGTGCGAATCCGATTCCGTGTCGCCGTGCCCGGGGAAGTGTTTTACTACACTTAAAATGCCCGCCGCCTGAAAACCGTGAATAAGTGACATCCCCATTCGCGTTACGTTTTGCGGGTCCGAGCCAAACGAGCGCACCCCGATAATGGGATTATGCGGGTTGCTGTTGACGTCTAATACCGGGGAAAAATTGATGTGTACCCCCGCGCGTTTTAATTCCAACCCGGCTAAATACGCCACGGCCGCGGCGGCTTCTTCGTCGCCGGAAGCGGAGAGCATCATATTGGTGGGCAAGTAATCAAACCCCAGTGTAATAGGTGTGTGAACGGTGCCGCCTTCGTAATCAATGGAAACTAACAGCGGGATTTTATGCGGGCTGTTTTGCGCCCAGGTTTGTAATTTTTTGACGAGTTCTTCCGTTTGCGCAAACGAGTAGTTGCCCCATTGGATAAGCACTCCGCCGATTTTGCCCGACTCAATAACCGGACGTACGAGGTCGGCGCTGTCCACATCCACAAATGCAACGAGCGTTTGGCCGAGTTTTTCTTCAAACGATAAATCGTCAAACGTAGTAGCGCTTGCACTTAGCGCGCCTGCAAACAGCATAAAAAGTAAGGCACTCCATTTTCTCATCGGTTAACCTCTAAAATAGGCAGTTCGGCCGGTGCAAAAAGCCGCAAAGGGATGCCCCAATAAAACATCCCCGACGTAATGTAAAATTTCATTCCGTTTACATCAAACAGCCCGTACACGCGCGGAAATTGTAATTTAACTAAATAATTAAATGGCCAAATCTGCCCGTTGTGTGTGTGTCCGCTAAGCATTAAATCAACATTGTTGGCGGCGGCAATTTCCGCATACAAAGGTGTGTGGGAAAGTAAAATAAGCGGTTTGTCCGCGTCGGCCGCGGCGAGTAAATCAGATACTTCTTGCGGGGTCACGTTGGCGGTGCGGATGTCTTTAAGTCCGGCAAGTTGCACGCCGTTTTTGAGTGTCAAAATTTCGTTTTGCAAAAGTGTTATATCGGCTTTTTTATAAAAATCTAAGGCGGCCTGGTAATCGTTGTAATACTCGTGATTCCCCAAAACGCCGTACGAGCCTAGCGGCGTTTTGAACGCGGCTAACCGCGCGGCGTATTTATCAGCGTGAGGGCCGTACTCAAATACATCGCCCAGTACTAAAACGATATCGGGGTTTTGATTTTCCAAGCGGGTAATGGCTTCGTTCCAACGGTCATATGAAACACCCATACCTAAATGCGAATCGGAAATCAGCGCGATTTTTAAGGCGGGCAGTTGTGAATCGGAAACAGAAATACGTTTCACTTGCGGCGCGGAAAACCCGCCCCACAGCGAACATACAAATAGCACGCCCGTTACCATAATGCTTACCCAACCGAGGTAGGTACGCGCGGAAACGTGGCAGATTTTGAGCAGTAAAAATAAAACGGCACAGCCCGCTGTTACGCAAAACGCAATAAACGCCAGTCCAAATAAAATATACGCCGCGTAATACAGCACGCTTGTCAGTAAATTATAGTGGGTGCGCGTGAGTATCATCCCGGCCAGCACAAATGCCGTGCATAAAACAGGCAACCAACCCGCGGGGCTGAATCTGCTAAGCGCGGGAAAGAACGTCAGCAGCCACAGCCCGGTGGCGGCAAATAATCCCCAAATAACGACAGTAGATAAAATTAAAAACGCGGCCATAAAAACCCCTTGAATTTTATTGTAAAAAATTTAAGGGGGGCTAGCAAGAAATCTAAAAAATTAACTTTTTATATTTGCGGGAAGGAGGCGATTTAATCATAACCGTATAAGGCGTATTGGTGTAGTCCGTTCTCATACGTGCCGGTGATTCGCTTGCGGGGCGACAAACTATAACATATCTTTTCTCCTTCGGGAGTTGCGGCCGTACACAGTTGGCCGATCAGATTTGGGTAAGGATCATATCTATACATAAAATGTATATCTTGATTCCCACAAAAAATCATATCCCCGGCTCCGTAATTAGTTGTTCCGCATTGATCTCCGTTTTGATATACAAGGCCCTGCGCTTCCGCCGAACCGGTAAGCCGATCCAAGTGGGCAAATTGCGCGTCCCCTGTTTCAATACCCAGGTCTAAATCGCGCACGTCCATAGGAAAAGAGCCGTTAGCCAGGTAGTATACCTGGACTGCTTTTTCCACGGCGTTAAGCCGTGTGTATAACTGTGCGGTCCTGGCTTTGGCCACGGCTTTTTGGTATTGCGGCAGTGCCACCGCCGCCAATATGCCGATGATTAAAACAACGACGAGTAATTCAATGAGTGTGAAACCCTTATTAGATGTCGGGTTGACACCCGACCTATAAGGGTTGCAACGAAGGTTAGCATATAGGTCGGGCGTGAGCCCGACATTAAAATTAGTGCTTTCACCCCAAACCGCGGCATTAACCACTTGGCCGCGCCCCGTAAGGTTGTAATACGGGGTCTGGTTATAGGTCTTCCACGCTTGTCGTTGTTGTTGGCGTTGCGAAACAACATGCGTGGAAGATGCTGAAACGAGTTCAGCATGACAACTTATTTTTACGTCGGGTTTCACCCGACCTATAATTACTTTTACTACATTTTCTTTTCTCATAAATAATTCTCTCCTTAATTCTAAATTCTATCGTCATGCTGAGGGGTTTCTGCTCAGCATCTCAACCTTACTATGTTTTAGAAAGCGGCTGAGATCCTGAGACCCTGCGGGCCGCCAAGCTCCTCAGAATGACTTTATTGGGCCTTTGATTTTTTTGCGGCTACAACTATTATCGTTTTTTTTTTTGATGTGTCAAGGGCTTTTTTCAGCCCACTCAAAATAAACCGCATTTTAAAGGGCCAAATCCGCGCTAAATGGCGTAAAAAAGGTATAATATACTTACGTTTGTTTTTAACTTAAAGAGAGGAAAAATTAGTATGACTGTTCGTGTTCGTTTTGCCCCGTCCCCGACCGGGTTTTTACATATCGGTGGTGTGCGTACTGCGCTATTTAACTATCTGTTTGCCAAAAAGAATAAAGGCACGTTTTTACTTCGTATTGAAGATACCGACGAGGAACGCTCTACCCAAGCGTCCACCGATGCGATTTTTGAAGGGATGCAGTGGATGAATTTATTGTGGGACGAAGGCCCGATGCCCGACGGTACCAACAAAGGCCCCGATGCGCCTTATTATCAAGCGCAACGGGCCGATATGGGCATTTATAAAAAATATATTGACCAGTTGCTCGCCGAAGGCAAAGCGTACAAATGTTATTGCACGGAAGAAGAATTAGAGGCCAACCGCCAGAAATGTTTGGCCGAACACCGCCCGCCCAAATACGACGGTAAATGCGCGCATTTAACGGCTGAACAACAAAAAGAATTAGAAGCGCAAGGTCGCAAATACGTGATTCGTTTCCGTATGCCGCAAGAGGGCGATGTGGAATGGGATGACCTTATTCGCGGACACGTCAAATTTGCGAGCAAAGATTTGTACGACCTAGTTATCCAAAAAACAAGCGGTTACCCTACCTATAACTTTGCCGTAGTGGTGGACGATCACTTGATGCGTATGACCCACGTTATCCGCGGCGACGACCACATTTCCAATACGCCGGCGCAAATTCAAATTTACCGTGCGCTTGGTTGGAAAGAGCCGATTTTTGCCCACTTGTCTATGATTCACGGGCCGGACGGCAAAAAACTTTCCAAACGCCACGGGGCGACTAACGTAGTGGAATTTCGCAATATGGGTTACTTGCCCGAAGCGCTTAAAAACTATTTGGCTTTGCTCGGTTGGGCCACCAGTGATTCCCAACAATTATTCGCTCCCGGTGAATTGGAAGAAAAATTTGACATCTCCGGTTGCCAACCGAGTCCGGCCGTCATGGACCCGGAAAAACTGAATTGGATGAATGGCGAATATATCCGTGCCACACCGATTGCCCGCTTAACCGACCTTGCGTTACCGTTTATTGAAAAAGCCGGCATTGACGTGTCCGGTGTGAGCCGCGCACAATTGGAAAGCATTGTGGCGTTGGAACAAGAAAAATATAAACTCTTAACGGAAATTCCCGATTTAATCCGTTTCTTCTTTGAAAAACCCGTTTTTGAACAAGACGCTTTGGAAAAAGTTTTCGGTAAGCCGGAAGCCAAACAGGCGTTAGAACTGATTATTGCGGCGTATAGCCAACTAACCGACTTTACCGAAGCTAATTTGGAAACCGCCGCCCGCACAACCGCTAAAGAAAACGGCCTCAAAGCGGGGCAGATTTTCCACCCCGTGCGTGTAGCCGTTTCGGGCCGCACCCACGGGCCGACGTTGTTTAAGATGTTAGAATGTATGGGTAAAGAAACGGTGCTCGCGCGCTTACAAAGTGCACTGGCGCTGTGTAAACAACCCGCATAATTAAAATGAAATACTGGCTTTTTGACGGAAAAGATGTGTTAGGTCCGTTCACGTTGCAGACCCTTGCCGCGCGAACGGACTTTTCCGCCACCAGTTTAATTTGTGCCGGAGAAACAGGGGAAGAATCGGACGGATGGCAGTTGGCCTCCTCGTTTGATGAGTTCCGCTTTCATCCGGTTAGCGGGCAGTTAGAGGGCGTATTTTTGCCGGACGGTAAAGAAGTTACCGCTACGGAAATTCCCACCGAAGAACCGCAACCTAAAAAAACGGAAGAAAAACCGGTTATTCAACCGGAACCCATACTGGTACAACCACAACCGCGTGTGGAAAAAACGGTAGAAGAACCGCCTACGGTTATATTGGCTAGAGAAGATGTGGATTTGGTTCTCCCCGAACACCCGGAAGAAAATCAAGCATTCTCCCCTATACAAGAAACAACCCAATCACAAGAAGCGGCTCCGCAATCGCAAGAACTTACACCGGAACAAGAGGTAGTGCCCGCGCAGGAACCTCAAAATGAACAAGCGGAGCCAGATGTTTCTAAACCGGAGGAATTGCAAGAATCGTTAACTGTTGCTCCGGAAGAAGAAATACTTTCCACTTGTACGTTGCCGCTTGTCAATGAAATTTTACAAGAAAGCAACTTGCCGCAACTGCCGCCAGCCGATTTTGAGCCCGTCCCGCTCCCCGATACCCCCGGCTTTGAATTAAAAGAAGTTGCGACCGATGCTTCGCTGTTGGTGCAAGAAGCCGTCCAAGAGCAAACCGACAGCCCGGTTGTACCGGAGATGTCCGATAAGCCGCAAGAAAATACACCGGCACAAGAGTCGCCCAAAACACAAGAACAACCTTTGCAAGAGCCGGAGGAGGACACGGAACAAACAGCCCCCATACAAGAGCCCGTAGCCGCACCGCGCCCGCCGCGCGAGCAGACGTTACACCGCTTAGAACAGGTATTGGAAAACCATCCGGTATCCCCCGATTTTTTGGAACGGCAATCGCCCACACATAAAAAAGCCTATATGATTTTATGGATTTTATTAGGGATAATCATCGTGCTTGCTTTGGCTATTTGGGGATTATCACGTATGAAAACGCAAACAACGGATACCCCGTCTAAAGCGGCAAATACACCGACATCGGTCGTGCAACAAGTGCCTACACAGACAACCCCAACTCCTACACCTGTTGCTAACCCGGTGCAAACGGCGGCTTTGGCAGAAATGTCGGCGCCGGAAAAACCCATTACGCCCCCTAAACCTGTTACCGCACAGGATAAAGCGTTGGCCGCGGTGCAAAATTACCAACTTCCCAACGATAAAGGTACGATTGCTGCTTATTTTGACCGGGTGTATCAAAACCATTTAGCACAAGGGTATACGGCCAGTTGGTCCGTAGAGCCCTTGCATAAAAGTATTTATATTGTAAAATATAGACTGACCAAGACGCGTACCGAGCCGATTGTTTACGTCTTTCAGGCGGACGGTGTAAACGGCAAATTAACCGGTGCGCTGAATAATATCGCGCTCGATTTAGTAGGACGGATTAACCAAAATTAAAAAGAGAGGAATTGTATGGCAGAACAAACAACGCAAAATTTGCCGCAAGCAACCATGGACGATTTGTTTAAGTTGATGAAAGCCAAAAACGCGTCCGATATCCATTTGACCGTAGGCGTTCCCCCGGTACTTCGTATCCAAGGGCGGTTGTATCAAACACCGTTTGAGCCGTTAAATAAAGAAAGTGCCCAAACGTTAATTTATTCTATTTTGAACGACGACCAACGCCAAACTTTTGAAGATACCTTGGAATTGGACTGCTCTATCGGTTTGAAATCGTTAGGGCGTCTGCGTGTGAACGTATATAAACAACGCGGTTGCGTGGCCGCCGCCTTGCGTTCCATTCCTAATGAATTTAAGTCCTTTGAAGAACTGAACTTACCGCCTGTAGTGTATAACATCATGAAACTCAACAAGGGGCTTGTGCTTGTTACCGGGGCGACCGGGTCCGGTAAATCTACGTCACTAGCCAGTATGATTAACTACCTTAATATGAACGAAAGTAACCATATTATGACGGTAGAAGACCCTATCGAATTCGTCCACCAACACAAACGCAGTATCGTCAACCAGCGTGAAGTGGGTGCGGATACCAAATCATTCGCGGCGGCGTTAAAGCACTTCCTGCGCGAAGACCCGGATATTATTCTAGTCGGCGAGTTGCGCGATATTGAAACCATGGAAGCGTGCCTGACTCTGGCCGAAACCGGTCACTTGGTGTTTGCTACCTTGCACACCAACGACGCTGTACAGTCCATCAACCGTATTATTGACGTGTTCCCGCCTAACCAACAGCCGCAAATCCGCACGCAGTTGTCCTTCGTGTTGGAGGCGATTATTTCCCAACAGTTAATTCCTACGCTGACCGGCGGGCGCGCTATGGCTGCTGAAGTGTTGCTGGCTAACTCTGCCGTGCGCAGTTTAATCCGCGACGGAAAAGCCGAGCAAATTATTTCTACCATGCAAACCAACGTGGGTATGGGTATGATTACCATGAACCAGGCCTTGGGCGATTTGTATATCCAAAAGAAAATCAGTTACCAAGAAGCGTTGTCGCACACGGGAGATACGTCCGGCTTAAAGACGTATTTACAGCAAAAACTGGGTACGGCGAACTTCAAATAAAGTTTGATATTGCAAGCGAAAAACACGCGCAACCGTTATAGGTTGTGCGTGTTTGTTTTCAGCATTTATTTTTATATTTTTCACATTCTACTAATAACTGTTGTTTAAACTCCCGAAAATCTTCAATATACGGAACGGGTGCTGAAGAACTACCAGTTCCGTATATTGAGATGGACGCACAGTCAAAAATTCTACCGAGGAAACTTTGTTTGAGTGTCACTCCTTCTACTTTATCTAAGTTAATTTCACACGCTTTGCGCCAAATGAAGCCAAATTTGCAAATAACACGTTTATCTGTAATGGCCAATTCAGTGCCCGTAAAGTTCATATAAGCGCATAACCATATCAAAATTAATGGAAGTCCCGATAGTAATAATCGTACAAATATTATCCTTGTGTCAATATAATTACTGTTCCAAATTAAAATAAAGTACTGACAAACCAAGAAAAGCCATAGTATAGTCCATATACATGGGTTTATCCAAATTTGCCAGTGAATTTTGCATTTATAAATTAAATGTTCTCCAGTAATTAGTTGTTGATTAATGTATGAAGAGTATTGAATAGGCTTCTTTTCATTGTCAGGCGTAGCCTGACCTACATAACGACACGTCACATCATTTCCATTTTCTCTTTGCATAAATAATTCTCCTTAACATTTCACGTCGTTCTGCTGTTTAATAGTGCCGTCATCCTGAATTTAATTCAGGATCTCGTTGTTATCAAAAACAAGGTGAGATTCCAAATCAAGTTTGGAATGACGTCTATTTTATGAACGTTTTTTTACTGCTACAACTATTATTGTTTTTTTTTTTGATTTGTCAATCCCCTTGCCTTGGTGAAATAAATCTTCCCGCGTTTGTGTTAAATTTGATAGGATAACAGGAACGCTAATTAACAAGG
>Ga0247610_10002724_pt1 | contig 20105 bp, 16 predicted proteins | sample 174DNAGHGhighgp2_FD_193483 | JGI IMG/M metagenome (GOLD analysis project Ga0247610, IMG submission 193483) | Sheep rumen microbial communities from Palmerston North, Manawatu-Wanganui, New Zealand - 1742 DNA GHGhigh gp2 | ecosystem: Host-associated > Mammals > Digestive system > Stomach > Rumen...
AACCCGTTCTGGCCTATTCGCTCACATCATCCTTCCCGCTCGTCGGGATGCCCGACCATGTGCGCAGCTGGCTTGAAGGCTATGAGAAAGAGATAAGGCACAACCGTAAAGCCGAAGCAAGAGCAGAAATCAGACAACAGTGGGAGGACCTGCTGGAGGGGCGCACCACAAGCAACGATAAAGCGAGTGTAAGTCCCATGCTGACAACCATTTGGAATCAAAGTCCTTACTATAACGCACTATGCCCTTACGACACTGCGGCACACACGCGCATAGTCTGCGGTTGCACAGCCACGGCCACAGCTCAGATTATGAAGTATTTCAGCCATCCGGCACAAGGATACGGCACCTGTAGCTACACACACAACCAATATGGTGTGCTGAGTGCCGACTACGGAGCTACAACCTACCAATGGGCCGACATGCCCGACTCGCTGACATCGTCCAGCAGTGCGACAGAAATTGAGGCCGTAGCCACCCTCATCTACCACATCGGCGTAGCAGTGAGCATGAACTATAGCGTCAACGGCAGCGGAGGCAAGACAGCCAGCTATGGCTATGGCGGAGAGCCCTCGTCAGAGAATGCCTTCAAGTACAACTTCAAATACAGTCCATACGTGTGGACAGCCTTCCGTATAGACTACGACCTGGCATCATGGAAGGCGCTGATGAAAAACGAACTGAACAACGGACGGCCGATACTGTATGCCGGCTACGACGAGCGTCAGTCAGGCCACGCCTTTGTGTGTGACGGATATAACAATCAAGGACTTTTCCATTTCAACTGGGGATGGGGCGGCAGTTACGACGGATACTACAAGATCAACAACCTGAATCCCACAACCAGTACGACAGCGACAGATTTCCACTTCGACCTCTTCGCCACAGCGACCATAGGCATAGAGCCCTACGATGCTTTCGCTCCAGGCTCCACGACAACCGTAAATACAGCTGTTGAAGGCATCAACGGAGCCGCTCAGACTGACGGAACGGTGACAGGAGGCGGCACCTACAACTTTGGCGACACCATAACACTCACAGCCACAGCCACCAACGCGCACAGTAAATTCGTACAATGGAGCGACGGATGCCGTTACAATCCCCGCAGCACCGTAGCCACAGGAGGCGAAATATCATTCACCGCCCAGTTCGCGCCACTCATGGACAACACCGTGCGCTACCACACATGCGACAATGCTATGAACCGAGCCAGCAACCTGCCAGAGGGACTTGGCACCGACAGCGTGTGGGGCATCAAGATTGACGCCACCGCAATCAAGGAAGGCAGCACACTCTACGCCATCCGCATGATGGGGCGCAAGGCGGCACATCACACACTGACAATATACACAGGTACGGACAGTCCCGACGAAGTTGTTTATAGCGACTATTTCTATGACACGCTGGACTACGACTACACCTTCCACACCCACGCACTCACAGAGCCCATATCTTTAGACGGCACAAAATCGTTATGGATAGCACTGAAATGCACCGAGATAGACACGCCAGGCGTATTCTCCATCTATGGAGGCAACCCCAACAGCATGCTGAGTGGCGCCAACATGGAAGCCAAGCCATGGAAATTCAGCTGGATGATTGAAGGCCTTTTCAACAACAACGTAGGCATCGCCACTCCTGAGCATAGCGTCAGTCCTCTCGCCATATATCCCAATCCTGCGCACAACACAGTGACGGTAGCACGTCCCGCCAACGGGGCAGCCACAGAAGTTGCGATATACGACATGACTGGAGTATGCCGCATGACAGCCACATTGTCCGCATCGCCGGAGAGCACCATCGACATCAGCACGTTGCCAAACGGCATCTACATTGTCCGCTCCACATCAGGCGATACCGTGCAGAGCGCCAGACTGATAGTGAAACACTGAGAATAGAATACACATTCCAAAATTCAGCTTATAAAATTTGAGGCATTGAGAAGCAGAAAAGTTGTAAGAAGCGCTGACCGACTCTCGATTCTTCAAAACATTCAAAAAAAACATCACAAATGTCAAAACAAAAAAGTACACATCTGATTGCCGTCATCACAATGTTTTTCATGTTTGCCATGATATCATTTGTCACCAATATGGCGGCGCCATTCGGCAACATCTGGAAATACAACTATTCTTGGGCCGGCATGCTTGGCAACATGATGAATTTTCTGGCATACCTCTTCATGGGCATACCCGCCGGCAAATTGATGGCGCGCATAGGCTACAAAAAGACAGCACTGATAGCGTTGGCCATCGGTTTTGGAGGCATGGTGGTTCAGTATCTGTCGAGCCTTGTTGGCGCCGACGTCGCCACCTTCGCCGTCAAGGGACAGCCCGTGATGCTCAACTTCATCATCTACCTGCTGGGTGCCTTCATCTGCGGTTTCTGCGTCTGCATGCTCAACACCGTAGTCAATCCCATGCTCAACATCCTTGGCGGTGGTGGCAATCATGGCAACCAGCTGATACAGAGCGGAGGAACGCTCAATTCGCTTACAGGCACGCTGACGCCACTGCTTGTGGGAGCATTGATCGGGCAGGTCACCGACCAGACAGCCATGAGAGATGTCGCGCCACTGCTGTTCATTGCCATGGGTGTATTCGCATTGGCATTCATAATCATCTGTTTTGTAGACATTCCCGAACCTGGGCAGAACCGCAAAGAAAAGACAGACGACAAATACAGTGCGTGGAGTTTCCGCCATCTGGTGCTAGGCGTTATAGCCATCTTCTTCTATGTCGGCATAGAGGTAGGTATTCCCGCCGAGCTTAATTTCTACATTTCCGACGACCCTCTCTGCGGAGCCGCCATCGGCGGGGCTGTGGCTGCTATCTATTGGTTGCTGATGATGGTAGGCCGTGCCGCCAGTGCCGCCATCAGTGGCAAGGTGTCTACGCGGACGCAGCTCATTTTCGTAGCATCGCTGGCCATAGTGCTTGTCATCGTCGGTATTTTTATGCCGAGCGATATCCGCATCACTATGCCCGGATACAGCGTATCGGACGGATTCACAATGTTCAAGGTGCCCATTTCAGCGCTATTCTTCGTGCTCTGCGGACTGTGCACTTCGCTGATGTGGGGAGGCATATTCAACCTGTCAGTAGAGGGACTCGGCAAGTACACCGAGCAGGCCAGCGGCATATTCATGATGATGGTTGTCGGTGGTGGCGTCATGCCATTCCTACAGAACGCCTTGGCTGGCCACGTGGGCTACATGGGCAGCTACTGGCTCGTGGTGGCCATGCTGTGCTACATCCTATTCTACGCGCTGGTGGGGTGCAAGAATGTGAACAAAGACATTCCTACAGAATAACAGAATATAGTTCGTCAACTGATTAGTAGTTTTTTGCGACAGGAAAAAAACATTGGTCATAAATCAACTTTTTTATGTATTTTTGCAATTTATGACAAGAGCACCAAAATACATATTCATAATACTGGTATTCAGCCTATTGAGTAGTTGTAACAGCTACGAAAAAATGCTGAAAGGCACCGACTATTCCGCAAAATACGATGCAGCCGTAAAATACTACAATGAAGAACGCTATACAAGGGCGCGACAACTGTTCGAAAATCTGTACCTCTACAACCGTTCGAACGAACACGCCGAGGAGATAGCGTGGTACTACGCCCAATGTCTGCTAAAAGCCGACTACTATTATACGGCGGCATACCAGTTCAAGACATTCACCAAACGCTATCCTTACAGCGAGCATGCTGAGGAGGCGGCCTTCCTCTCGGCCTACTGCAAATACATGGACTCCCCGTCGCACACCCTTGACCAATCGACGACAAAAGAGGCCATAGTCGAACTGGAGCAGTTCACCGAGCGATACCCCAACAGTACCCACATACCTGAAGCCAACAGCTATCTTGACGAATTGCGCAACAAGCTGATGCAGAAAGACTATGAGATAGCCATGGGCTACTACAACACCGAGTCGTACCGTGCCGCCGTCATATCGCTGAATAACTTTTTGAACATTTATCCCGACTCGCCGCACCGCGAGAAGGCCATGTACTACATCATAAAGGCAGGGTATGAATATGCCATCAACAGCCGAGAGGACAAGATGAAAGAGCGCCTTCAGCAGGTGATAAACAACTTTGACAAATTCTATGCCACCTTTACCAACTCGAAATATATGACTGAATGTCAGGACATATACACAAAATGTAAAGCCGAGTTGGCAAAAATAAACCAACCATCGGAAAAATAAATCATTACCCCCTAATAATCAATCATCAGATAATATAATGGAAGCAAAGAAAAACCGTCCAGTAAACACAACGATCACACGCGACACCTCCATGTTCAGCGAAGGCACCAACAACATCTATGAGACCGTAGCCGTGTTGGCCAAGCGGGCGAATCAGATTGCCAATGACATGAAACGCGAGTTGCACAAGAAAATAGATGAATTCACCCCTGATGTGGATACAGCCGACGAGATGACCGTTAACCGCGACCAGATTGACATCGTGCGCCATTATGAGCAAATGCCTAAACCGACACTTCAGGCCACACAAGAATACCTCAACGGAGAGATATACTATCGCAATCCGGCCAAAGAGGATCAGAACATGCAACGCCTCGAAGCTATGGAAAACGATGCCGTAGCCGCCGAGAACGCCAATGCGAAACAGTAAACAACAACCGTCAGTCTTAATACAAAATCACAACGATAGAGTTATTAAGATGTGACAGGTTCAACTACAGAAGTTGGTTTTTCAAGCAAAAACCAACTTTTCTAATTATGAAATAGAACACAAACAACCGTTCGACAAGCCCTATGACACAACGCCTGACAAACAAACATATAATAGTAGGCATCAGTGGAGGCATAGCTGCATATAAGGCTCCGCAACTGGTACGCTTGCTGGTAAAAGAGGGTGCCGAGGTGAAGTGCGCTGTGACGGCACATGCGCTGAACTTCGTGACCGAGCTGACTCTTGAGACCGTTTCGGGGCATCCCGTGTACACAGACCTCTTCGACCGCGACAATGCCCACAGCACCGAGCATATAGCGCTGAAAGAATGGGGAGATGCGATGATAGTGGCGCCGGCGACAGCCAACATTATCGGCAAAATGGCCAATGGCATCGGCGATGACGCCCTCTCCACTCTACTCCTCTCGTTCCGCAAGAGCACATTCGTATGCCCTGCCATGAACACCCAAATGCTTGAGAGTCCGGCGTACCGGCGCAATATAGCACAACTGCGCGAAGACGGCATCGCCATAATAGAGAGTGCTTGTGGTGAACTGGCCTGCGGCACCAGTGGCAACGGACGGATGGAAGAGCCTGAAAACATTGTAGAACAGGTTGTGAACAGTCTGAACAACGCGGGCGACAGACTGGAAAAAGAGATACTGATAACAGCAGGCCCCACCTACGAGAAGATTGATGCAGTGCGCTTTATAGGAAACTTCTCGACAGGCAAAATGGGATTTGCCATTGCCGAGGAGCTGGCATCGCGCGGATGCAAAGTACATCTTGTTGCCGGACCTACGCACCTCGCCACAAAGAATCCATCCATAGAACGCATAGACGTGATGTCGGCCCGCGAGATGCATGAGGCCGCCACCGAGCTGTTTGCCCAATGCGACGTGGCTATTCTGAGTGCCGCCGTTGCCGATTTCAGGCCAGAGCATCAGGCAGACAACAAGATAAAGAAACAGAACGACAGCGACGGCATGACGCTAAAACTGGTGCAAAACCCCGACATACTGGCCACACTGGGCAGCATGAAACAGGCGCACCAACTGCTTGTGGGCTTTGCACTGGAGACAGACAACGAGCTGGAGAACGCCAAGAAGAAGCTCCACAAGAAAAAGCTTGACTTCATAGTGCTCAACTCGCTGCACGACAAAGGAGCCGGTTTCGGACACGACACCAACAAAGTGACAATCATCGACAAAGACGGCAACATCGACTACGGCGAACTGAAAAGCAAAAGAGATGTGGCAAAAGACATTGCCGACAAAATTACAAGAATGAGCATCTGATTCACAAGAAAAACCATCACAATATATGAAAAACAAAAGCACCCTCGCAATAGTACTGTCGACATCAGCCATAATACTGATAATCTGTGTCTGTGCAATAGGAAAAGACTCTGCCGACCTGAGCGTGAGAAACGATGCCCGCCGTAACATGCCCCAGCAACAGATATTCTCGCCAGCCATACCCGACACTATGAGTTTCGCAGGCGAGGAAGTACCGCTGGACCAGTACTATGTGCGCGAGAGTCTGGACCGCGAAATGATTGTTAATACCTTCGGGCACACCAACACGTTGCTATACTTCAAGCGGGCCCACCGCTACTTCCCCGTCATAGAGCCCATACTAAAGAAGAACGGAGTACCTGCCGATTTCAAATACCTATGCGTGATTGAAAGTGGCCTCACCAACGCCACATCGCCGGCCAAGGCGCAGGGATTCTGGCAGTTAATCAAAGCAACCGGTCAGAAATACGGCCTTGAGATAAATGAAGAGATTGACATGCGCAACAATCTGGAAGCCGCTACGGAAGCCGCCTGCAAGTTCCTGAAGGTGCTGTACAACAACCTGGGCAGCTGGACAGCGGCGGCGGCGGCATACAACTGCGGCGAAGCAGGTCTGTCGAAGAATTTGAACAAGCAGAGCATAGCAAGCTATTACGACACCAGACTGAACAACGAGACCAGCCGCTACGTATACAGGATACTGGCCGTGAAACAGATAATGCAGCATCCTCAACAATACGGCTTCTATCTCCGCCCGTGCGACCTGTACCCCATCATACCGACACGGACTGCGAAACTGAGCGGACAGAATGTAGACCTATACAACTTCGCCAAACAGAACAATACCAGCTATAAAGTATTCCGCGAGCTGAATCCATGGATCACCACAGAGAAGCTGAGCAACAAGGCCAACAAGAGCTACACCGTGAAACTGCCTGTGAACGATGGCACAAGCCTGCGGAAGATACGCACAGAGCGCGACAAAGGGACAGAATACATAGAACGGCTATAAACAGGTCTGAGGGTCCAGACGAACAGAAAAACGACATAATAATCAGTCGATTGACAATGCAAAAACTTGAAATACTCGGTGCCCGCGAGCACAATCTACAGAATATCGACATCGAACTGCCACGCAACCAACTGGTTGTGTTTACTGGTCTCAGTGGCAGCGGCAAATCATCGCTGGCCTTCGACACCATATACGCCGAGGGACAACGGCGCTACATGGAGACCTTTTCCGCCTATGCACGCCATTTCATCGGCAACATGGAGCGTCCCGACGTGGACAGCATCAACGGTCTTAGCCCCGTCATCTCCATAGAGCAGAAGACCACCAACAAGAATCCGCGCTCGACGGTAGGGACAGTGACCGAAATCTACGACTTCGTCCGTCTGCTGTATGCCCGAGTGGCAGACGCCTACTCGCACGTGAGCGGGAAAAAGATGATAAAATACAGCGAGAGCCAGATAATAGAAATCATCACTAAAGACTACGCCGATAAAGACATTCTGATACTGGCGCCACTGGTACGCAGCCGCAAAGGACACTACCGCGAGCTGTTTCAGCAAGTTGCAAAGAAAGGTTATCTGCGAGTGCGCGTTGATGGCGAAATCCGCGAACTGACCTACAACATGCAGGTGGACCGCTACAAGACCCATGATATAGAGCTGGTGGTGGACCGGATAAGAGTGAACAGCAAAAGCCAACGTCGACTGGAAGAGGCGGTGCGTACAGCCTTCAAACAAGGCAAAGGAATGCTCATGATACTGGAGAACAACGTCAAAGAATCCGTCATACCCAGCAATAAGCCCGTTGCTGAGCCCCGCTACTTCAGCCGTTTGTTGATGGACCCCGAGACAGGAGTGTCGTACCCCGAGCCGGAGCCCAACACCTTCTCGTTCAATTCGCCCTACGGAGCATGCCCGAAATGCAACGGCCTTGGCGAGATTTCGGAGCTGGATGTCTCAAAGATAATACCCAATCCAAAAAAGAGCATCCGCGAAGGAGCGCTCGACCTGCTCGGCAAATACTCGCCTACGAGCTACCTGTACAGACAACTGGAGCATCTGGGGCACTACTACCACTACACAATCGACGACCCGATAGAGAGCTTCAGCGAAGAGGCCATGAACATAATCCTGTATGGCACAAGCGACTATATGGGGTTGAGCGTTGATGGCGAGAATGGGCGCAGTTTTCCAGGCATAGCCAACTATATCAACGAGATGGCCACCGACGAGCAGTCGGCGGCGATGCAGAAATGGGCTGCCAGTTTCATGAACACCGTTCCCTGTCCGTGCTGCCACGGGTACCGTCTGAAAGAAGAATCGCTCTGCTTCAAGATAGACGGCAAGAACATAGGAGAGGTGGCAGAGATGAACCTCAGCGAATTCTACGAATGGGTCAGTGGTCTGGAAGAACGGTTGCCGGAAGGGCGGCGAGAAGTGGCGCACGAGATACTCCGCGAGATAGTGTCACGCACCAAATTCCTGCTTGACGTAGGGGTAGGCTACCTGTCGTTGAACCGCAACTCGAAAAGCCTCAGCGGTGGAGAGAGCCAACGCATCCGTTTGGCGACACAGATAGGTGCCAAGCTGGTAAATGTGCTATACATCCTTGACGAGCCCTCCATAGGACTTCATCAACGCGACAACCGCCGGCTGATTGACGCCCTGAAAGAGCTTCGCGATCTTGGCAATTCCGTCATTGTGGTGGAACACGACCGCGACATGATACTCAGTGCCGACTATGTCATAGACATAGGTCCCGGAGCCGGAGTGCGCGGAGGCAAGGTTGTTGCGTCAGGGCCACTGGACAAATTCCTGAAGCACAAAACAATGACATGCGACTACCTCAACCGCATCCGCGACATAGAGATACCGAAGCGCCGCAGCGTGAAAGGGCGCAAGCATATAGTGCTTGAGGGAGCCACCGGCAACAACCTCAAAGATGCGACCCTTGACATACCGCTCGGACTATTCGTCTGTGTGACAGGCGTTAGCGGAAGTGGCAAGTCGAGCCTCATAAACGAGACGTTGCACCCGATTCTGAATCAGCACTTCTACCGCTCACAGAAACGTCCACTCCCCTACCGTTCCATAAAAGGCATAGACAACATCGACAAAGTCATTGAAATAGACCAGTCGCCAATAGGCCGCACACCGCGTTCTAACCCTGCGACATACGTTGGCATATTCGACGATATACGCAACCTCTTCGCGCAACTGCCGAGTGCAAAGATACGTGGCTACAAGCCCGGACGTTTCTCCTTCAACGTCAGCGGTGGACGTTGCGACACCTGCAAAGGAGCCGGAATGCGGACAATAGAGATGAACTTCCTGCCCGACGTATACATCAACTGTGAGGTGTGCAACGGCAAGAGGTACAACCGTGAGACATTGGAAATCAGATACCGTGGCAAATCCATAGCCGATGTCCTTGAGATGACCATCAACGAGGCTGTCGAATTCTTCGAGCCATACCCTAAGATAGCCCGCAAACTGCAGGCAGTCAAAGATGTAGGATTAGGATATATCACACTGGGTCAGTCGTCCACGACCCTCAGTGGCGGAGAGGCACAGCGAATAAAACTTGCCACAGAGCTCTCGAAAAGCGATACCGGCAATACGCTCTACATCCTCGACGAGCCCACCACGGGACTGCATTTCGAAGACATCAGAGTATTGCTGGAGGTGTTGCAAAAGCTTGTAGACAAAGGGAATACCGTGCTTGTGATAGAACACAACATGGATGTCATAAAAGTTGCGGACTGGATAATAGACATCGGTCCCGACGGAGGCACCAAAGGCGGAGAGGTCGTATTCAACGGCACCCCCGAAAACCTTGCCAAAGAGAAGAGCAACTACACCGGCCAGTACCTGGCAGAAGAGCTGGCGGCGAGCAAGAAGAGTTAGTGCGTCTGGTCGAAACGGGAGACCTGTTCCTTTATCTCCTCAGGGATGACGGCGCTGGCCGCCGTAGCACGGCTATAGCCCGACAAGACAGTGCGGCAGGTGGCGAAAGGAGCCATGGAGGCCGCATCAACAATCTGTTGAGTCACTTGGAGACTCTTCTGTCCCCAGTGTGAGACATGAGAAGTAACGGCAATATTGTCGTGCCAATGAATCTGAGCATGGAAATCGACCTCGAGATGAACTATCATGACGCAGAAGTCGCCTTCGTCGGGGGTGACCGGTATGCCGGCATCAGCGAAATACTTTGATTTGCCGAGATCGAAGAACTCCATAATCACAGCATTGTTGACATGACCCATCATGTCTATATCGTTGAATCTTAGTTGCAGAGGAAGAGTATGCATTGAAAAAAAATATTACTTAGTTAAAAACTTAGGTTCTACAAACGGAGCTGATAATCAGACTTTCTTTTTCAGCGAGAAGAAAAATTCAAGTCCCTTCTCGTCGCGGTTGCGGACATAGATGTCGCCGCCATGAAACAGGACAGCGTGTTTGACGATGGAGAGTCCGAGACCCGTGCCGCCCGTTTTGCGGCTACGGCCCTCATCGATGCGCAGAAACCTGTCGAACAACTTAGGGATATACTTATTGTCCACGCCCTTGCCGTTGTCGTAGAAATGGATATAGTAGTGTTCGTCATCCTTGCGATAACACTCGATGACAGCGCTGACGCCGTCACCCGCATAAGCGATGACATTTTCCAACAAGTTGCGGAAAATACCATATACCAGACTGTGGTTACCCTCAATCATCATGGGTGAAGGCAAGTTGTTGAAGACGCTGATATTATGCGACTGACACGACTCCTCCAACTCGACGATAGCCTCATTGGCAATGTCGCAGATAGAGACCGGCGACTTCGGGAACAACTCCGACGATTCCTCCAGCTTATTAATCAGAGAGACATCGTTAATCAAATCCGAAAGGCGCAAAGTCTGTGAGTAACAGCGTTTCAGGAAGAAATCCCTTTTCTGCTCGTCCACGGGACGGTCGCCAAGAAGTATTTCAAGATAGCCACGGATGCTCGTAACCGGAGTCTTGAGTTCGTGGGCTATGTTGTTAGTCATTTCCTGCTTGAGCTGTCTGTTGTGTTCCTGCTCCTGAATTATCTGTTTTTTAGATTCTTCCAGCGACTTGGTCAATTCCTGAAGCTTCTTAATCAGACGCCGTTGCCTGATAAGAGCAATAAGCAGAAAAACAAGCAGAAGGAGAATCAGCGGAATGGCAATAACAAGTACAAGAGGCAGATCCATAGCAAAATCATTTATCATGCGAGAGCGTGAACATGTAACCGAAACCCGAGTGGTTGACAATACAATCACCATAGTCGCCAAGTTTCTTGCGCAAGCGGGCGATATGCACATCCACCGAGCGGTCGCCGACGTAAGTATCAGATTCCCAGACTTGCTCGATGATATCCTGTCGCGAATGATGTTGTCCTTCGTTCTCCAACAACAACTTCATTATCAGGAACTCCTTCTTAGTCAGAGCTATCAGCTGCCCATCGACAGAGAGCGTATGTTTGGCGCCGTCGACAGAAAAAGGCCCCACCTCAATCGATTGAGAAGAGTCCTGTGGCGAAGGCGAACGCTTCAGTACAGCGCGTACACGAGCCAGCAAGGTAGGAAACGAGAAAGGCTTAGTGACGTAGTCGTCGCCACCCACTTCGAAGCCGTTGAGCACATCATTCTCCGCATTGCGGGCTGTCAGAAAAATTATAGGAGTGTTGTCGCCCCTTTCGCGCAGAACGCGAGCCATTTCGAAGCCACTCATCTCCTCCATCATCACGTCGAGGAGGAGGAGCGAGAAGCCATGCTCCCCGTCCAGTTTCTGCAAAGCCTCTTCGGCAGAGCAGGCGTATTGAGTCTCGAAGCCCTCGTTCTGAAGGTTATAGCCGAGGATGTAGCACAAGTCCAACTCGTCGTCGACTATGAGAATGCGATCCATCAGACTCAGTTGAGAAGCGACTTGACGATTTCGGACACAAGGCGGTTGTCGGCTTTACCGGCGAAACGTTTTGAGGCCTGACCCATCACCTTGCCCATATCCTTAGGCGATAAGGCGCCGACTTCAGCGATGATATTCTTGACCTCAGCCTCAATCTCTTCACGCGACATCTGTTTAGGAAGATAGCGCTCGATGACAGAGGCTTGGAAGAGTTCCTCATCGGCGAGGTCTTGACGGTTCTGCTTGATATAGATGTCGGCAGCCTCGCGACGTTGTTTGACAAGTTTCTGCAGCATAGCCACTTCGGCGGCCTCAGAGACATCGCCTGCGTCTTTGCCCGTTTTGAGAAGGAGGATGGCCGATTTGATGGCACGGAGAGACTCGAGGACTGCCTTCTCTTTGTTGAGCATGGCCTGCTTAATGTCGTTGTTGATTTGAATTTCAAGACTCATAGTAATAATAGATGAAATTGTGAATGAACAGCTAAATAAAAAAGAGGAAGTCAAAGTGAACTTCCCCTAACCAGTGGCATCGACTGGAATTGAACCAGTGACACAAGGATTTTCAGTCCTCTGCTCTACCAACTGAGCTACGACGCCATCATTTCTTTCGAAATCGTTTGCAAAAATACATCATTTTTCGATACCGACAAAATATTTTTTTTCAATGATTGGAAAATATGAAATACATTGCTGATTTTGAAGAGTGTAATAATAAAATATTTTTTGATTATTGAATTGTCTGAGGCTGTTCGGGCGTTTCCGTCTGGTCAGAATCCGGCAAAATCGCCTCGTCTTCAGACAGCTGTTTTTCTTCTTTTTTATCTGAATGAATCCATAGCTGGTCGATGACATAAAGAGCGACGCCAATGCATACGGACGAGTCAGCAATATTGAAAATAGCATTGAAGAAGGTGGCAGAATTGCCGCCCACCCAGGGTACCCATGCAGGCCAAGTCCACTCAAAGAGAGGGAAATAGAGCATATCGACCACGCGACCGTACATGAAGCCAGCGTAACCGTTGCCCTCTGGGAACATGGTGGCGACAGTGTCGTGAGTGCTTTCAGAGAATATCAGCCCGTAGAAACAGCTGTCGACAAGGTTTCCGATGGCGCCGACGAAAATCATGGCAATGTAGACAATCTGGAGATAGGGTTTGTCACGTTTAATCTGACGAACAAGCAGATAGAGCACCACCATCGAGGCCAGAAGGCGGAAGATGGATAGAAATAGCTTGCCATAAGTTTCGCCGAAGGAGAAGCCGAAGGCAATACCCTCATTCTCTACAAAATAGAGTTGAAACCAGTTGCCAAAAACATTAAGGCTTTGACCTATATGGAAATTAGTCTTAATCCATATTTTAAAAATCTGGTCAGAAAGAAGAATAAAGGCAGAGACCAGAATGGCCACGAGAGATTTATTTCGAACGCTTTTAGTCATATCAATCTAAGAAATAAACACATAGCGGAGGGCGAGCCTCCAGAAAGAGAATGCAAAAGTACTAATTTATTTTCTATCTTCACACTGCTGGACCAAATCATCATACCATTGCTGACCGAATTTGCGTACAAGCGGCGTCTCAAGATACTGGTATAAAGGCTTGCCAATTTTCTTGCCCAAAGTCCTGGCACAGTGGCAAATGTCCCATTCATGATAGTTGATAGCCTTAAACTCACCAAAATCCTCAATGCGAAGAGGATAGAGATGGCAGGAGATAGGTTTCGGGAAGTCGATGTCGCCGTTACGATAGGCCTTCTCGATGGCACAGAGCGTAATACCCTCGTCGACAATGGCATAGGCACACTGACGATTAGCGACAAGCGGAGTGCACGGGAGGCCGTCGACATCCAAGGACGAGACGCCCTCACGCTCCACGACATTGACTCCCTCGGGAGCCATATACTTCTTGATAACAGGATAAAGCCTTTTCAGCACATCAATCTCGTCGCCATCGAGAGGGGCGCCACAGTCGCCTTCGACGCAGCAGGCGCCCTTGCATTGAGCCAGGTCGCAGCAGAAGCAGGCATCGGCAATATGGTCGGAGATGATACAGTCGTCAACAATAATCATACGATAGGAAGCAGAGTTAGAGATTTTTAGAAAGAGGGAGAAAAACGGTAATTTGCCTTCAGAGAGTCGATAATCTTATCCGCAAGGACAGCCGCGAGCTTGTATTTAGACTCCACAGTCCAGCCGGCGACATGTGGCGAGAGAACAGTACGGGGGGACTGGAGGAGGTAGCGGAAGTCGTAAGGAAGAGTGTCCAGGTCGAGACCGTCCTTAGACATATCCTCATATTCAATGACATCGAGGGCGGCGCCGAGAACCTTGCCCTGTTCGATTTCAGCAACGAGGTCGGCAGTCCTGACGACGGCACCGCGTGAAGTGTTTATCAAGTAGAAAGGGTTATACATCTGTCCTATAAAAGCGTTGTTCAGCATATAATGCGTCTCTTCGGTCAGAGGGACATGCAGGCTGACGACATCGGCGCGTCGCTGCAATTCGGCAAGAGAGACCTCCTCGACATAACGAGGCGCATAACCTGCAGGCTTGTATTTGTCGTAGGCGACAATCTGACATTCAAATCCTTGCAGTCGTTGAGCGAAAGCGGCGCCCATATTGCCGTAGCCGATGATGCCTACCGTGTGGCCTTTGATTTCCATACCGCGGTTAGCCTCGCGGCGCCAGAGTCCGCGACGCACCTCGGCATCGGCGGAAGCAATCTTGTCGAAGAGCGCCAACAGGAGTCCTACCGCATGTTCGCCAACGGCATCGCGGTTGCCCTCGGGCGAGTTGAGACAGCGAATGCCCTTGCTCTCGGCATAATCGACATCAATAGTCTCCATGCCAGCGCCCACGCGGCCAATGCACTTCAGCGTGCGTGCGCGGTCGATGAAATTGCGGTCGATGATGACCTTGCTCCTAACGACAAGGCCTTCATAACCGTCAATGCGCTGGAGGATAGAGTCGTATGTCGCATTGGGCAGTAGGTCGGCAGTGATGCCGGCCGCTTGCAGACGTTCGAAAAGCACCGGATGAACATTGTCCGTTATTAGAACTTTCATTTCTTCGCTTTCTTAAAGTAGCTGTTGCTGTTATAGAAATTCTCGGCGATGGCGCGAGGGGCGCGCAACGAGAGTTTGGTGGAGCCGCCGAGGATGCCGATGCCGCCATTGATGTTACAATATACCTGCACCGGCTCGGCGAAGAGCTCATCGAGGTCAGAATCCGACTTTCGGGTAGTAAGGTTGTAGCGGTACAAATCCTCAGAGAATTGAGTGACATTGACGTAGAGCGGAATATCCAGCTGGTCGACACCATCTTGCTTCCAATAGCCGGAGAATTCGAGAGTAAAATCGTGATAGCCACCCGAGAAGAGCTCAGAGCTGAAGTACATATTGTATCCAGAGAAGCTGCCGTCGTCGCCATCGAGTGCACTCTCCAGCGACTGGTTGTTGACAAGAGCGTCATTGACTTCGAAACTGACTTGACGGACAATGGAGGAATCCCACCTCATGGCAGAATCGATGTCCGTACGCCTTGCCTCGCCACGGGAGAGGCTGACGCCGAAGAAGTTGAGACCTTCATTGTATACGCGTATGCGGACGCGGTAGTAGAGGTTGCTGTAGCCAGCCTCGTCGAGGGTGTCGGCCGCGAAGTCGAGAATCTCGACATGCGGACGATTAGGTATGACGGTGGTTGCCGTCACCGGCTCGACGACCCCTGGGATGATGGCGCTGAGCCGCACAGTGTCGCCCGGCCGTGGGCGTAGAGTGAAGGTGTAGCCGTCATAATAGATTGTGTCGTAGTAATAGTAGTCATCGTAGTAGTCCTTGGATTTCTTCTCATAATAGAAGTTGTCGTTCAGCAGCATGAAGCACTGTGGCGTGAAGATGCCCACCGAAGAGACGCCGCCAGCGGTGAGCGTCACAGTGGCGTCGTTGATAGAGCCGAAGTCGCGGTTGTCGAGGAAGAAACGGCTGCGTCCCAGATAGACCGACATGAGCGAGTCGCCTTCCGGCTTGGAGACCATGACCACGTAGGGCGACACATCCTCGGGTTCGAAGTCAATCTGCTTCTCGCAAGAGACGAGAAGGAGAGCTATAAATGGCAGAAATATAATGTTTTTTGTTTTCATCATCATGAGTTTTTAATGAAAGAGACACTGTTTGATATCTGTCAGAATTTGAAGCTATAGGAGACAGAAGGAATGATGGGGAAAATGGAGAGTTGCACGAGTGCCGAGGGGTAGTGGACGCCGTTGACGACAGAGTGCATGTTGCTTTTCTCGTAGACCATGAATGGGTTCTTGCGGTTGTAGAGGTTGTAGACGCTGAGGCTCCAGGTGCGGACGCCGCGTTTCTTCTCCTTGTGGAAATTGACGCCCACGTCGAGACGGTGGTATGCTGGCATGCGGAAGTTGTTGCGGTTTTCGATGTAGCTGATAGTCTGTCCCGTAGTGGGGTCGATGAATTCCTGTTGCGAGAGAGTACCCACGTTGCCCGAGGAGAAGACCCATGCGGCGCTGCAGTCGAAATTCTTGTTAGGCTTGTAGCTCACCATAATCGAGAGGTCGTGCCGGCGGTCGTATTTTGCCGGGAAAGGCTCGCCATTGTTGATGGTCTGTCCCTCGCGGTCGAACTGTCGCATAGTGCGGCTGATTGTGTATCCTATCCATCCTGTGAGCTCGCCGATGGTGCGCTGAGCCAGCAGTTCAAGGCCATACGACCATCCGTCGCCCATGAAGACCTTGTCCTCCCAACCCGTCGACGAGCCCATGAATGAGGCTCCATCCTTGTATTCCAGCATGTTCTTCATCTTCTTGTAGTAGAGTTCGGCCGAGAGGTCGACAAGCCCCTTGAGGTTGTAGAAGAGGCCAGCAGCCACCTGATGCGCGTACATAGGTTCGATGCGCTTTGTGACAGGCACCCAGAGGTCAGTAGGCAGGCTGATGCTGCTGTTGGAGAGCTGGTGCATGTACTGCGTCATGTAGGCGTAGCCGGCCTTGATGGAGAGGTCGTCGCTGAGCAGCCAGCGTCCACTCAGACGGGGTTGCAGAGATGGGTAAAACTTTCCTTGCACAGCGAAGCCCGTGAGGTTGACGCCGCCGTTGAGCTTGAAGGCGTCGTTGATGTTCCAGTCGTCCTCGACGAAGAGGCTCATCTCGCCGGCATGCACACGGCTTTCGCCGAGGATGGTGTCGAAGGTGCTGACGTTGCCGCCGTAGTTCTCCTCATATTTAGTTCCCGTGACGTCGGGACGGAAGATGTGGAAGATGTAGTCGCCGCCGAACTTGACGGTATGGTCTGGGTTGGGCTGATAGTCGAAGTCGACCTTGGCGGTGATGTCGCGGATGCCCGATTTGTAGGACATCTCAGCTTTGTAGTTATCGACCGTCGAGTAGTAGTAATCGTTCTCTTCCATATTGATACTGATGTTGTTGCGGTAGCGAGTATAGGCACCTGTGAGGTTCATGAAGAGCTTAGGCGATATCTCGTAGTTCCACCGCAGCGAGCCGACCAGATTGCCCCAGTTGTAGCCTAATTTCAAAATGTCCTCTGCGTTTCCGCCGGCGTAGGAATAGGATTCGCGTATGCGGGCATAAATCTTGTCGTCGCCTGAGTACCAGCTGCCTATCAGCCGGCTACGGCTACTGAAACGATGCGTCACCTTGGCGTTGAGGTCATAGAAATAGTAGCCGGCGTTAAAGCGTCCACCCTCCATGGCGCCGATGGCCATGATGGCTGGTTGCATGAGGAGGTCGAAATAGGTGCGTCGGTAGCTGACATTGAAAGTTGTCTTGTCCTTGTAGAGCGGGCCTTCGAGGTTGACCTTAGCAGCTACGGCGCCGACCATCACGTTGCCGTGCAGTCGTTTGTCGTTGCCATCGTTGGTGGTGATGTCGAGCACCGACGAGAGGCGTCCGCCGAAGTGTGCCGGGAAGCTACCCTTGTAGAGGGTGACATTCTTGATGGCGTCGGCGTTGAAGGCGGAGAAGAAGCCGCCGAGGTGATTGACGTTGTAGAGAGGCACCCCGTCGAGCAGGAAGAGATTCTGGTCGGGGCCGCCGCCACGTACATAGATGCCCGACATGCCCTCAGTGCCGCTCTGCACGCCCGGGAGTAGCTGAAGAGCCTTGAGCACGTCGGTCTCGCCGAAGAGTACCGGCACCGCCTTGATGTTGTCGACCGGAATGTCGATGGCGCTCATCTGCGACGACTTGTGCGAGCTGATGCGGTCGGCGGTGACGGTGACGATATGCAGCTGAGTACTCGATTCCATCTTGATATTCAGTTCCTTGTTGGCCTGAAGGTCGATGGTGTCGAAGATGGTCTGGAAACCGACATAGGAGACTCTAAGCACCACCTTGCCTTTTGGCAACGTCAGCGAATAGCGTCCCTGGGCGTTGGTCAACGCGCCTTTGCCCGACAGCATGTCGTAGACCGTGGCGCTGATGAGTGTCTCGCCAGACGACTGGGCGGTGACAGTGCCACTGATGGTGTAGCTCTGCGCCACCGCCGAGAGCGACAACAGAGCGACAAAAAGAAAAGTCAGAAGAGGAGATTTCATGTTAAGCTGTTGATTGTTGATTTATTGATGGGATTGATTGTCGCGTGATGATAATACGATTGCAAAGGAGATGGTGTAGTGTCAACTATAATAAAACGATTTAATGAGTGGAAATCTTACATCACTCGCCCATAAAAAAGTCGTTGATCCAACCCGAGGGCTGTTTTTTGGAGAGCAAGGTTCCGCAATAGCGGCAGAAGCGGGCGGCTGGGTCGTTCTCCTCGTGGTAGCAGTGTGGGCAGACCTTTATCTCGTCCGCAGAGACCTCCGACGGCTCGGTTTCCTCTTTCTTGTTCTCATATTCGTTGAATTCGTCGGGTATGGTGGCTTCGTCGCTCTGTCGGTATTCACGGATGGTTTCGCCGGTGACGATGCCGGTGGGGACTGCGATGATGGAGTAGCCGAGCAGCATGACGAGTGTCGAGATGAACTGCCCAATAGGCGTGACCGGTGTGATGTCGCCATAGCCCACGGTGGTTATTGTCACCACAGCCCAATAGATGGCGGTGGGGATGCTCGACATGGCAGGGTTCTTGCCGTTCTCGAACATATAGATGATTGCGCCGAGGATGATAGCCGTGATGAAGACGAAGAGCATGAAAATGAGAATCTTGGTCAAGCTGCGCCGCATAGCGTTGAGGAGGTGGAAGCCCTCTTGGAGGAAGCGTTGCATGTTGAAAATGCGGAAGATGCGGAGGGTGCGTAGCACACGCAACACGGTGAGCGTCTGCGTGGCAGGAATCAGCAGGCTGAGGTAGGCAGGGAAGATGGAGAGGAAGTCGATGATGCCGTAGAAAGAGAGGACATACTTCCATGGGCGTTGCAGGCAATAGATGCGCAGGTAATACTCGAGCGTGAAGGCGATGGTAAAAATCCATTCAAGGCCTTTGATTACCCAGCGCATGTTGGCGTGAACGGCCTCGAAGCTGTCGAGCATGATAACCAGCAGGTTAAGACCGATGATGACCAGCAGCCAGACATCGAACTTCTTGCCCGCCGGCGTGTCGGCCTTGAAGATGATGCGGTAGATTTCCTTCTTTGTGATATTGCGGTGTTTCTTAGGCAGAAGCACATTGAAAATCAGCCAGTGGAGGAAGTTGCCTATCGAATGCACCAGCTTGCTTCCCAGCCGCCTATAGTTGATGCGCATAAAGAAAGCGCACAGCTTTTTCCAGAGCCAGATGAGCGGATGCGAGATGCAGTACCACAAGAGCATCAGCAATTTAACGAATATATTATAATTCTTCTTTTCCATAATAGAGTACAGAAAGATTATCGTCTCGGAACATGGTGCTTGCGACGCGGTGGATGTCGTCGGCCCCAACGCGGCGGTATAGTTGCGGCTCGCTGTTGACCAGTTCCAGCCTGTCGAGCCACTGGTAGTAGCAGAGCGACTGGGCGCAGTCGAGCGGTTTGTACTGCGAGTAGGCAAAGGTGGACTCGTACTTGTTTTTCACCTTTTCAAGCTCATGCTCGTCGATGTCGTTCGTAGCGACGGCATTCAGCTCATACTGAACAGCTTGTATGGCTTCCTTGCCGTTAACCCCTTTGGCCAGCCTGCCGGAGACGACGAAGAGACCCGGGTCGATGTCGCCAGTGATG
>Ga0247610_10002725_pt1 | contig 20101 bp, 19 predicted proteins | sample 174DNAGHGhighgp2_FD_193483 | JGI IMG/M metagenome (GOLD analysis project Ga0247610, IMG submission 193483) | Sheep rumen microbial communities from Palmerston North, Manawatu-Wanganui, New Zealand - 1742 DNA GHGhigh gp2 | ecosystem: Host-associated > Mammals > Digestive system > Stomach > Rumen...
TATTGAAACATGTTGAATATAATTCTACATAAGTAATACATCCAGCATTTGAATATCCAGTTAATTCACTTTCAATATCTATTTTCTTAAATACATCACAATTATACCAAACTGGTACATGCATTGAATTTGTAAAATATTTTTTATCTATCTTATTTCCATCTTTATCTATTAAATATGTTACATTTTCTTGTTCAAATCCAGGATTAAGACGTTTGAAATTATTCATAGCTGTCTTACAAAGATTTTCTGCTGGTGTATAATATACTCCAAAATTTAGTTTATATTCTTTCTTGAATTCCGAAGTTCTATCTAAGAATAATTGCTCAATTTTCTTAGCATATTCCATTCCTTCTTTACAAGTATGATCAAACTTGAATATTATTTGTAATGTCTCAGCTAATCCTAATTGACCTACAACTAATGTACCATGTTTCAATGCAGATATAATGCCTTCATCTTCATGATATCCTGCCATTGTATGGTTCTGATACATGAACTTACCAGCATTAGGTGATTGTGAACAAATATGATTGAATCTTTCTATAAGCAAATCTTTACATTCATCAATCTTCTTGTCTAATATCCTCATGAACTCATCAAATACTTCATCATTAGAATATTTTCTATCTTCTTTTGTTGCTTTCTTCTCAATTTTTTGTTTAGCTAATAATGCTAATGTTGGCATAACAATTGTAGCTGGGCAAATATTTCCACGGCCATCTTTTATGACTCCTGAGAATACATCATCAATTTTATCAAATTCTCCATTAATAACATGTTGTATATTAGCTTTGAAATTATCTAATGCATTTACATCAAGACCATTCACTGTTCTGCACATATTTATCTAATGTTACCATTAGTACTGACTATATCTTCCATATTATATATGGCCTCTTGTTTGGAATTAGTGCTTATCTCTAATTCTACTCCCTTACACTCATCAGGGATAGTCGATACACATTTATTATTTAATTAATTTAATAATTTTATAATTTTTATAAATACATTCATTATTAGTATATTTTAATTCTCCATTTCTTAAATTCAAATATTGATTTAATTTATTTAAACTATTAAATATTATTTCTGTATTATCTAATAAATTTATTAATTTAACTTGCGTACCTTTTCTTAATGATTTATCATATTCATTTTTTAAATTTTTATAATCAAAATCATCATTTTCATATGCAAATACCCATTCTTTCCTCCATAAGTATTTGGCTAAATGATTACAATAATTTAAAAATGAACCTTTTTGTTTATGATTAAAATACATACAAGCTTCATGTAATGTTTCAAAATGAATAATTTCATTAGTATTAACATTTAAAGCTTTTATTTGTTTAGACATACCATTATTTTTACCATAATTAGCAGTACTTATTTTTGCTTTAATTATTTTCATTTCATCATCAGATTTACATAAATATGTATTTCCACCATCACCACCTAAAGTTAAATTATAACCAATATTTCTATCAGTTGAATTATAATATTTAATCCAATATTTTTCTTTTTGGTTTAATTCTTCTAATGAATTTGCTGTATCTATAAGTTCACAAATAAAATTATCAGAACCATATTTATTAATAGATCTATCAATATAACTTCTACTATTTGAACTAGCTTCTTTAATATGACGTTCAAATCTATCAAATATTGTTTTATTATATACTTGACCAATATAGATTTTATTATTTATTTTATTTGTTATCTTATAAATAAACATAATTAATTAAATAAATTTAGCACGGATCTCATCCAATTCTACATATAACAGTAAACTATGTAGGGACCTAACCGTTAGCAAAGGTTATTAATCTTCACACCCATAAGCATGGTTAAAGAGGTTTTACATGAGCTACATTTTCACTTACCCATGGTTGAAAAATATTCTATAGGTCTTTCTTTTAAACTAACTTTTATTTTTTTCATATATGTTTAATATATTATATTTATTATTCTTCAACAACATCCAATCCAAGTTTTTCTTGTAATTCTGGATTCTTTTCCAATTGTTCCAATAATTTATTATATTGTTCATGACTTAATGACTCAATATAATCTGCTTTTTGTTTTCTATCTAAATTAAACCAATTTATTTGATTTGACCAATCACAATTAGCATAATTAGGATAAATACGCATTGTCGTTGATTTAAGTGCTAATCGTTTCAAATCATAATTAGGTGTACCTGGTTTATCATTGATACCTTTCTTATATTGGAAAATGCCACATGGGAAAATTGATGTAACTCCTTTACTACCTAAACCTTCCATAGAAACTTCAAGTAATGCTTTAGTAACCATACGACCTTCTAATTCTGTACAAGTACCATAATTAATAGAACTAAATGGAAGTTGATTTCCAGAACGGCTTTGCAATGTATTAAGATTATGATACATACCTTCAACGGCTTGATATGTTTCTACTTTAGTATCATAAAGTGCTTCTTGTCTTAATGTATTATCTAAATCTTTATTTGCAAAATAGAAATCTGAATCATCAAGTTTTGTTTCAAGATAGAATTTTGTAACCATATTCTCTACCCAATGCTTGAATGACTCATAATCAATTCCTAATATATCAAGTTCTTTAAATTCTGGTTGCTTCTTAATCCAATCTGCAACAAAATGCTTTCTATAAGATTTACGAATATAAGGTACCATTGACCAATCAAGATGAGATGCACTAACTCCACCGAATTGTTGTAATGATTGTAATTGAAAAAATACTGCTAATAATTGCATAGCCGTATTTGCAGATCCAGCTGGACGAATATCTGTTTGGCGAGTCTTTACTCCTTCTGCTGCTGACTTATCAAATGGATATGTAAGACAATTATGACGACCATCAGCATAAGCATCTAAATCATGTATATATACCATATTTTTTTCATGATTTCTACGACTAGTTTTTGAAATCATCTTTAATGCTTGATCTCTACAAACAACACTTGCTGCTTCTCCAACCTTACCACCATAAGATTCTTCATCTAAATTAGCATTTTGATTTTGTATATTCTTACCAAATAATTTATCTTGTACTTGTTTAATTAAATCTGATTTAGATTCACGATATTCTTCACGTTTTCTACGGTAATTAATGAAAGATTCTACAACTTCAAATTTATTACGCTTAATTAATTCTTTTTGGATTATATCTTGGATTTCTTCAATTGGTGTTCCAGCACCATTATTTTGAATTATTTTCTTTTCAACCGATTCTTTCAATTGCTCTAAAAATTTCTCAGGTACTTCTTGGTTTACCGAATTGAATGCTTTATCAACAGCATCAACAATTTTTAAAAAAGAATACTCCTGAGGCGTTCCATCTCTTTTTATAACCTTCATTAATCATATCTTACATATTTTTATTAAATTAATACTACTCTATATACTAATTAATATAGTTAATTTTTGTATATAAATGCAAAAAAGGCAAGAAATCTAAACAAAATTTCTTGTCTTGGATAATTAATAATAATTTCTAAATATTCAAAAAATCTAAAAATAAATGTTAAAAATTATACCTAATACAATCTTTAATTATTGTATCTGTAAGGTCTTCTTTATATGATTTTTTATATCTTTCATCAAATCTTTCATGTAATTGTTCTAATGTATAATTTCGATGATATAATCCTGAATTTATCTTATATATTTCCATTTTTACATTATCAAAATCTTTTGTATTTATACCATCCATATCACTTAAACAATAGTCTTCATGATTTTTGTCCCAATAAGACTTGCCATTAGCATTACCTTCTTGTATTTGTTGAACATCACAGTCTACTTTAATAACATTATTGTTAGACTTGTCTATTATAATAGTCTTTATTATCTTATCTAAACTTGAATATGATGCTCCAAATTGTGCACCACCTTCATGATAATGGTAAAAATATCCAGTTATATAGATATTATTATCTTTCTTATCAAAATTGAATTCTATACTATTCTTTGATGCAATTGGTATGAATTCATAAAGAACATTATCTTGGCTTAATACATAATAACAATCAAAATCGGTATTTGTCAATGTTCTATGTAATTGATTTAAGACAATAGGTGTATATATTTTATTTTCTTCAATTTTTTCTTTACACCTTTTACAATTATTATTAAAATCTTTATCTAAATAATAATATGGAATAGATGCACTAGACAAATAATGATATCCAATGAATTTTGAAGTCCATTCTAAACGATTATAATCTCCAACTAATGCACTTGGATGAATATTATTCAAATCTTTTCCTGTAATCAATTTAGAACTAATAAAAGACATGAAAAAATCATTAACTTCTTTTAACATATCTTTTGCTTTATAATATTGATCTATAAAGAAATTAGCATTCTTGAAATTATCATAGTTTGTTATAACAAGTTTTTCTTTCATATTATTTAAATTTAATCATCATCATAAGGATGCCAACCATTATGTACATCTAGTTGTCTTTCATAAGTCTTTTCAAGATATTCTTCTTCTTTAAAGAAATTACCAGTACTTATTTCAAAATAGAACTTATGCCAATTCCATCCTTCATATTCAAATGTTTTCCAACGATCAGTTCTAGTACCACCAGTATGATGTTTAGTATATACTACAAGATATTTATCTTCAATCATAAACTGGAAATTCTTTAATTCATCTTCCGTTGCAAATACTTTAAGTTCACCATTATCTGGACTAGGTAAAAACCATATATCTTTTTCAAATTTTCTATATAGTCCTGCTAATTGTTTCTTTATAAGCTCTTGAGTATTATAAGCATCTACATTCTTACATGAATTAATAACTTTATTAATATCATCAACACCTTTAGTACGATCTTGAAAATGAAATATTGTATCTAATGCACAAGTATAATAATATGGTTTTTCTAAATATTTAATTTCAAGCTCTTTCTTTACTGGCCCATCAAATTCTTTATTCCACCCAGTATTTTTCTTCTCTTTACATTTTATTACCTCAAGCCAAAATCCTTCAAAGTCTTGAAATTGTTTACCAACTTGAATATCATCATAACTATCACATTTGAAATGATAGTCAAAATGTTTTATATGTACAGTTAACTTTCTATTTATATAATCTTTAAAAAGTTTTAAAACTATCTTTCCAGGATATGTATCTAATTCATAAGAATGTACTAATTTAGACTTTAGAAATGATAAATAGAAGTCTTCGACCTCTTTCATCATTTCTAAAGCTTTATTATATTGTCCAATAAAATAAGATAAATCCTTGAAATTATCATAGTTTCTAATATCAAGGTTATTATTTATCATATTTTATCCATTTAGTAAATCTATAGCACGTTGCATATCAAGCTCAAACTTGTCATCTTCAGAAAGGTTAGCTTCCAAAAGTCTCTTAGCCTTAAATAGTTTGTCTAGCTTTTCCTTATTATCAAGCTCAGCCTTTCTCATCTTTACATCATCAATCCACTCAGTAACCTTATATCCACAAAGAGTAGGTGTACTATCTTCAACTCCTTCAAGAGTATTCAAATCAATACCAAGATCCTTTGCAGCATCAGTTACACTTGTCATCTGTTGCTTGAGATAAGTCAAAATCTCAAGAAGTTCTTTAAGAGACTTTACATTCTTGATAATTGACCAACCCGTCAAATACTTATCACCTGTCTTGTATTCAAATTTCTTCTCTTTACAAGCATCAATCTGTGCATTTACTTTGTTAAGATTCTCTACTAAATTTGTTCTGTTAATTTTACTCATAATGTATATTTATTAAATGTTAAACAATTTCAATACCATGATTCTTAAGAATTCTCAAGCATCTATCATATTTTGTTTTTGCTTTCTTATATCTTCTTTTTAAATTATTTATAATTTTCTCTTCATGATTTTTACAAGCTTCTTCACATGTAAACCTTTTCATTCCATGAGCTCGACAACATTCAGAAGACTTATAATAATCATCTACAATAAAACAACTTTTACCTGCTCTTATAATAAATCTTTTATATATTCTTTCATATTTCTTACCAAACCAATCAGTAAATGATTCGATCTTTGTCTCTTCTTTGGCATCATGTACTAATTGCTTATGATATTTACAATGATCATAATAGTAAATATAATCACCTTTCTTAATGTCATTCCAAGTTTTCATTATCCTAATTGTTTTGTTTTTAATATTTTAATAAATTCTTTCTCTGTTATTGTGCAACCAGCCGCTCCTGAATGTCCACCACCATTATAATGTTTTCGCATAAAGTCTCCACAATGAAATCCACCACACTTTACATCTGGTTCTTGTTCTCTAATATTATATAAGCTAATAGTCCAATTACCATTATCAAGATGTTTGAATACAATACCATTCATAATATCATCTTTATTTCCTTTATTCAAACATTTGAACATTAATGAATTAGTAGCACCTTGGTGGAATATAGCACAAGCAGTTCTATAAGTAGGACTCCAATGACCAAACTTATCATCATGCTCTTCTTTATTTGTTATGATTTTCCAAGTACAATCACCATTATTCTCAATAATACTTGACATTACATAATCTTGATATGAGTTGATGATTTTTCCATTGTTTTCAAGTTCTTTAATCAATGGTTTGTCTTGATGTAATGCTGAAAATATTCCTGAAGGATTATCATGAAGATATGTATCTATCAGACAATGTACATCATTATATATCTTGTCAAAATCTAATTGATATTTATTATTAGTTCCAATATTCACATTATGGCAATATGATTGTTCAAAATTAAAATTCTTGAATGTGAAACTATCCCAAGCTGATAGAATCCTAAACAACATTGGAATTTGAGAAGGTTTGTTCTTAGTTGCTTTATTATATTCTTCATCAAATTGGTCATAAAGATATTTCCAAACACAAAGAATAGCTGAACGATTAGTATCTCTTATACCAGGAATACCATCAAATTTGTTTACTTGTGAAAGATGAATGATTGGAGCATGATGATCACACCAAACAAAATCATTCTCAAATGTATTATAAAGCTTCTTCATATATTCCCAATCACTAAAAGAAATATCTGTCATTATAATACTATCATAATTGTCTTTCAAATAATCCATATCACATTTCTTAGAGAACTCATCTAAGATATTATAATCAGCTGGACAACGATGGATATTATCAACATTAACATGAAGATTATTTACAAGATAATCATACATAATAGCTGATGAAAACAAACCATCATTATCTTCTTTGTGATAAATCAATAAATATTTTTTATCAGAATTGCCCATTAAACTTATTTTTTTGTATTTATATATAGTTTTTAAGATTTCAAAAACAATTGCAACTGTGTGCCCTAGAATAACCCTAGCACAATATATTATTTATATAATTAAAAGTATTTTCTAGTTACTTTAGAAACTTTTTTATCATGAATCATTTTAAATTCATTAACAATATTATTATATTCCTCTTCTGAAATAATATAGATAAAATGAGAATTTAAAATATAGAAATTTGGTTCTAATTCTGATAGCCTTGGTAAACAATTTGGACTATAGCAAATATGGTATCTATTACCTAAATCATCGCATTCATCAATTATTTTCTTTAATTTCTCTTTATTATCTTTACAATCATGAAGATATTTCAATGCAATGGCTTTAAGATTATTTGTAAAATCTTCTTTGCCACATGTTTCACTTAACTCATAGAATGTATTTTTATCAAATTCATAATAAGGATATTCTTCATTCTCTGAAACAACATTAATGACTTTCATAACGCTCCAAAGAATTTGGCTTACATATTGTACATCTTTGACAAAAATATATTTGCCTGCTAAATCAGAATTGTATTTATTGATTACTTTATCCATATTATGTTTCTTTACAATATCAATATAGACATTATTAATAAAAATTCAAAAAAATAAGAGGAATTATTCATTCCTCTTTATGCTATTTTACGTGTTTTTCTAAAGCTTGTAGGTGTCTTTGTACCATATTTGATCTTAGCCATCTCTTGTGCTGAAAGTTCTCGAGTCTCATTATAATTAACTCCTTCTTTTAGACAACAGTTTTTGTATTTTTTACCAGAGCCACAAGGACATGGATCATTTCTACCAATTTTCTTATCATACTCTCTAATAACAGTACGAGTCTTTCTTGGTCTTACATACTTATTCATATTAACTTGATTTGAAACAACTTCTTGAGCTATATTTGCTTGTCCTTGATTATTTGTAGCATCTACATCGCTAAGAATCATATCATCAGCTTTTGTAATTGGTGGATTAATAAAATTTACATCATCCATATATTTTATCTAGATAAATTTATTTAATATAAAATAGATATTATGCTAAATTTTATTCAATAAAAAATCCAGAACTACTTGTGTAATTCTGGATTGAATTAATCTTACCTCTATATATATTAGAAAGGAAGATCATCATTAGTATCTGTTTCATCAACTTTTGCTGTTGAATCAACTTTTGCCTCATCATTTTTCTTTTCTTGCTTATCTGTACCAGCATCAGTTCCTGATTGAAGTTCCTTAAGATCATCTACACTTACCTTAGCTGGATCATTACCAGATTCAACAACCTTTATCCAATTCTCAACACGAGTCTTAACTGCATCTGACCATGGCTTATATGACAATGTATCAAGCTTTGGTGCCCATTCCTTAATTTGAGCAAATACCTTTGAATAGATAGGAAGAAGTGCTTTATACTCATCACTTGAATTAACTTCAGCTACAAGCTTGTTACGCTCTTCAATATCATCTTCATCTTCGCATTCCATATCCCAAGCCTTAGAAATCTTATTTACATAAGCATCAAGAATCTCTTGCTCTTCATCATTAAGAAGTGGAGAACCATCTGGATTAATACAACTTACTGCACCTTTTGAAATATCACCAGTATAAGTGATTTCACGTGTCTTACGAAGAGGATTTGCCTTATCATCTGGACCAGGAGCTACATCAATTGTAATAGCTCTACCAAAAAGATAATCCAATACAGGAATAGGCATCTTACCAGATTCCTTACTTGGATTCATTGCATTTTGAAGCAATGTGTAAATAGATGTAGGAAGTTTCCAAAGTTTGAATGAACCTACCAAATCTGGTTGATTCTTATCCTTAAGGATTTGAACAATTACATAACGAGCAAAACGCTTATCATATAATCCTTTACCACCTTGATCCTTTGGTAATGCTTGATTGTAAAGTGTTGTTCCCTTTTCAGAGAAGTGACATTTCTTCCAAGATGTAAATACAGGACAAGACTTGTCATCTACTGTCAATGAAGAAATAACATTAAAGAATCCTTCCTTATCTTGAAGACCATAAGATTGTTGCTCAAGCCAAGAAGCTTTTGGATTCTCTGGATTATAAATAATCTTAATCTTAGCACGATAATGGCCATCTTCACTTACTGACTCTGATGGTTTTGTCTTGTAGATTAATGAATTAGTTGGTGATTGTTGTGTATTATCACCTGATTGATTGTTAAATAAATCTTGCGGATTAAAGCCGAGTACTTCATTTTCTGTCATGTTAAATTACTTACAAATATTTTTATGCCAAATTTGAGATTTATAATTGTCTTCAATATAAATAAAAAATTATAAAGATCAAATTTATAATTTAAAATAGTATATTGAAAACATAATATTTAAAATTCTGTCAATTATTTTATTCCTAAAGTATTTGGGATTGCTCCATTAGTTACTGGCATTGGTGTAGAATTAACCATAGCCATTTGAGTTGTTGGAGATCCTGTTGTTATGATTGTTCCAAATATTTGAGCATTCTTTACATAATAGTCTATTGATTGTGCAATTGTTTCAGCCCATTTATCTGAAAGCATATCATCAATTAACTTACCAAATGCTTTAGCATTCTTATCACCAGCTTCACTTTTTTCTGGAAGCATTTGTAAATAAGCTTGCTCAAAAGTAGTTGGTATTGTATTATGAAATAAGTCTGCTAATTGTTGTTGTAATACATTTGGTTTAAGCATATTATCATATTAGATTTATTTATTATAAACCCAACATCCAAAATCAATCAAACCATTTAATATATCTTCAACTTGTTTCTCTTTAAGATTAGCATAAGGTAATATCATGGTATTAAGATATTCACATGCTAGATTAGTTATATTTATTCTAATATTCTCAGAAACTGCTAATTGTGGACGAATAGGATATTTCTTTCTTCTTTCTTCCTCTTCTTTTCTCTTCTTTTCAGCTTCTGAATCTTCATATATCTTATGTGCTTTTTCTTGAAGGCCATCAAATAAATCATTACCAAATAAATTACTAAAGAATTGGTTTTCTTTTAATGTCTTGATTGCATTATCCAACTTATCAACATCTTCTTTCTTTGTAAAATCTAATTGTTGATATTCTTCATTTTCATACAATGCTTTTGCAATACCTGTAAGAAAATTAAATAAATTCTTGTTATTCATAATTTGCCTTTATATATTTTATAGTTAATAATAAATTAAAAAAGATTATTCATTAGCATTTCTACATCAGATAATTTCTTTTCTTCTTCTTTCTTTTTCTTTGTTATTTTTTCATTTTTTAAGTCTTCTAGATACTTTTCATAAGCTATTCTAAATGACTCATTATATTGAGTTTTATTACCAATATTTACAGTTTTAATAAAATATTTATGTTTATTAAAATCAGACTTGTATATTCTGATTCTTGCTAATCCTTGAAGATAAATCTTGTTTGTTATTCTATTATCAAAACAATCAACTATATCAAACAATCTATATTTGTCTTTGTTTTCTGCCAATCCAAGCCCACGTCCAATAGATTGCATATTCACAACATCACTTTTGAATGACTCAAATAATACTCCATAACAAAGATTAGCTAATGTAATACCAGTAGACATACATCCATAACTTGCAATCAATATAACATTATTATTCTCTTTTAATAACTTGATAATTTTTTCACGTTTCTTTGGACTTACACTACCAGTAATCTTAGTAATAATATGTTCATTTGAAAATTTGTTTTCGAATATTTCTGTCAAATAATTAATATATTCAGTATGATGACAAAGTATTAAAGTATTCTTATCACATTTTGGGATAATCTCATCACATAAGAATTTAACACGTTCTTCAGTAAAATGAACCATCATCCGTTCAACTAATAATCCATTAGCACCTGTTGAATCAACAATCATTGTCTTTAGAATTTCCATCCATTCAATATCTTTCATAATATCAGATTTTGTATTATCACTATAGATATTAATCTTAGCTTGTTGTACTCCATAAGGCATTTCTTTTACATTACGTATTAAAAAGTCTTGGTTTTCTTTTGGTAATTCAATTCTTTGTTTTCTTTCTGGATGCTTAGGATTAGGCTCTTCCATGTAATTGCTAATACAATATTCAGCGCATCTTATATAATTCTTTACTTGTTTTTCAATATCTACATAATTTAACCTATATTGATAAATCTCAATATCTGAAATATAACCAGCTTCTTTAAGCTCAGCAGTACTTATCTCTTGAATTTTAGCACCTAATAATGAATGTACACAATATCTTTCAATAGTATGTTCATGTGGCAAAGTACCAGTCATACCATAAGCTATTTTTACATTATTCATGAATGGTTGTGATATAATAGTCTTTATTTGATCAGCCGCAGCTCTATGTGTTTCATCTACAAAAACAATATCATAACCATTGAAAAAACTTGGATTATATTTTGGGTTTGGTTTCTTTTGTTTAGTCTTTTGGTCTATTACAGTTGGTTCTAAGAATTTAATAAGACTTTGGAATGTACCAATTGTTAAATTAGCTGACTCAACTAACTCTCCACCACCCCATATACATTCTGTTTTAAAGAACTCTTTATATTCATTGAAGTCATTGAATCCTTGTTTAACTAAGTCAATAGATGGAACTATCATCAACATTCTTTTAGCATTAAGATATTCACTACAATATCTAAATATTATATAAGCTATCAATGTCTTACCAGAACGTGTTGCTAATTCACTTACACTTCTATTCCAACATAATATTTTATAAGCCGCTTTATATTGGTATGGTCTAGGAGTACGTGACAAACCCCAACTATCAACTATTTCTTTAAATTCTTCAAATGTATGCTTAATATCTCTTTTTAAATATGTTGGCTCTAATCCATCATATTCAACATTATTCAATTCAAAGAATTTCCAAATTACTTGCCACAACCCAATTGAACAATAATATATTCTTTGTCCATTTGGATGTACATAATCAAATAAGAAATCTTGAGTAAATGTTGGACCATTATAAGTTCTAAGATTACAAATTGGATCTACTAAATTCAATAAATTTGTAAGATTAGGTTGTTTCTTTTTATCACTACTTGGCTTAAGCCATTTCTCATCTTCTGGAGAATCAAATTTCAAAAATAAATATCGTTTGTCTTTTTCTGAAAATACAAAATGAATCAATTTAATATAAAGATATTTTTTTATAAAATAGAAAAGGACTAGTGTTTAATTCACCAGTCCTTTATAAGATATATATATTTCAAATAAAATTAATTCAAGAATTGATTAGTCTTCAAATTAACCCAAGTGAACATATTTTCTATTGTACGTCTAACATCATAAGCATCAGCTAAACCAGTATTAGTAGGTGTAGCTGCTCCTAAGTAAGTAACATATGATGTAATATGTGTTTCAGTAGAACCATCTTCTGTATTCTTTCTGAATGAAACATCAATATATTTACTGCTTTTTGGAGAACCACTATAATAATATAGTTCATTTAATGTAGAATATCCAAGATATGTTAAATTACCAGTTGTAAGTAATTCATTAATATCAATTGGGATATATCTCATAATAGGATCAGAATTAACATTTCCTGTACCTACTTTTCTGAAGTAAGTTAAATCTCCAGCATTTTGTATTAATGCATAAGTAAATCCTGTTAATTCAGCAGCATCATTTTGATCAGTAATAGATGAAATATTAACTTTAGTAAATCTATTTGTAGTAGCAATAAGATAATATTTTGTACCATCGCTTATAGAGTTTGCATTAATATAATCATTACCACTTTGAACATAAATATTACTGAAGTCAATACCATTACCAGATAATTCAAGAGCTTCATTAGGAGTAATTTCAATGAAGAAATCATTACCAAATACTTCTTGAGAAGCTAAGATAGTATCAAGAGGCAATACTTTATGAGTTACAACAATCTTACCATCAACTTGATCAACCTTAGAAACATATTGTCCATTATAATCTGCATCTGTATATGTCATATTTTCATGGATATATGTCAAAATTTCATCTTTTGTATTATCGCTGTAATTAACAATAGTACTCATCGCATTCTTTAATCCCCAAGCTACATAAGATGTTACCCAATTAACTGTTGTTAAACCATCAATAATTTGTCTATCTGCAATAACTGGATATTCAGATTTCTCATAATTGAATAATATATAACCACTACTTAATGATGATATTCCATTAATAGAAGTCTTATCACCACTTCTTCTATAATCATCATCAGCTAACTTAACATAAATATCTATTGCATTATTATCTAATAAAGCACTAGCACCATATACTTCAGCTAAATTATTTTGTAATTTAGTTCTATCTTCAGATGATATAGTTGAAAGATCATAATAATAATTAGTATTAGTTTCATCTCCCATATATCTCCAAACAGGAACCATTTGATTAGCTTGACTAGTTAAATATGCCGCATATGTAGTACCATCAAGTATATATGTTTGTGCAAGCAATAAATCAATATTTAATCTTGTTTCTCCTGTTGCAGGATTATCTCCAGCATTCCATTTATTAATACTATAAGCATTAACATATGTAAATTTATTAGCAGATGTAGCATAGAAATCTGTTACGACACGTTCACCAATAGTATTCTTCCAATTCTTAAGTTCATTAATATCAATAGCATTTTGAGCAATATTGTAAGTTAATGATATATCCGGATCACTACCATTTGTTATTTGATCTAATATATATGTTACTTCTTTGAATGTTTGAATTCCATCAGCAAGGTTGATTTGTCCTTGAGCAGTAGCTTCAGCATCAATATGATACCAAGTAACTTCTTTGAATGAACTATCAGGATTCTTATCATATCCATCATCAGGATGTAATAGATTCATTAATCCATCATTATTGATGTAATTAATTGTTATTGTACCACCATTTCCATCATCAACACCACTTAATGTTGAAGGACTAGGATTGTTTGTATTAACAATATAATAAATTGGATTACTAGATGAATCTAAGAATTGTGCATAGATATAATAATAATCTGTATTCAAATCATTATAAATAGCAACCTTTTCATATGTACCATCATTTAAATGTATATAAACATCTTCTAATGTATCTTGACCATTAACATTAGTAACAATTGGTACTAATTCACCATCATCATTAAATTTAAATGCCTCATTAAATGATTTTTCAATATATACTGGTTCATTACCACCTAATATATCATGATAAACTCTATTAGCTTGAGCAATTGCAACTCTATTAGAGTATTCCATAATATATGATGATTGACTAGTAATATAAGCCCATGTTAAAGAGTCATCAATTGTCAAATAATCATGACCTTCCCAATAAGCAAATGCAAATCCATGTGCATCAGTACCTTCTTTATATCCACCGGTATGATGTATATTTACTTGAATACCTGATGAACCTTTATAATTACTATTGCTTGCTTTATTACGATTAATATGACCCCATAAAGTATGATTATAAGTATACGTACCAGTTGACTCATCAAATTGGTCATCATATCCATATCCAAATTCATCAGTAGAACGTGCAGATGTACCATTAGTATCATATAATCCACGAATAACCAAGTCTTGATTAGTCATCAAATAATGAGATAATCCAGCACCTAATCCACCTTGACCAGCATCTTGACCAGCAATGACTTTATGAGGAATATTACTATTATAGAAGATTGCATCAAAATGTTCTTTGCTTCCTGCTACCCAAATAGAATTTACAACATTTTCATGAATATGACTATCAAAATAGGTCATTAACTCAGTATTGTCACTTAATCTAGCAACTGCCGCATCAAATTGAGACTTACCAATACCTACATATGTACCTGTAAGTGGTTGGAAAATTTGTTGTTCATCTCCTAAGAAAATTAATGAACTCTTATATTGATCAACCATTTCTTGGGTCAATTGTTCAGCTTGATCGATATAAGTAAATAATTTTTCACCAATATTCATATTATTTTATTTATAATTATATTTTTTTTATTCTTTATTTAATATTTCCCAACTAAACATATAAGTAAATGAATTAGTTAATCCATTATTTGTTATTAATCCTTTAGATGCATCTCCAGAATTACTATTTACATTACTTATATTTAATTCAAATTCAATTATTCTTTCTTGGTCACCAGGATTTATTGGTTTAATATTGAAAGATGAATAATCAATTGAATTGTTTTGTGTATGAAGTTTATAAAGCAAATATGAATTATCATATATTTTATCATCTAATAATTCAATTTCTCTTTCAATTCCACTTCCAATTTTCTTATTATAGTGAGCATAATATTCACCATTATAATATTGATTATATGAAGTGATCTTATATTCACCATTATCATCATAATATATCTTATTATCATTAAGTGCTAAGTAATTGTCTAATTCATTTTTTGATAATTGAGATATTGGTATATAAATATTATATGATGTATGTACTCCAATATTATCTCTATTTAATATTACTTGATGACTTAAGTTATCAATATATGAATAAGCATTAGATGCTAATTCGTATGCACTAATTGCTTTTTTACTTGTATATGTTAATTGTTCATGTATATCTTCAAAATCTTTATCATAATTATGTAATTTTTCAATTAATCCAGTATAAGTATATGTGTCATTATCTTCATCATATATAGATTCACCTATGAAATCATTTATGTTTTCAATATTTTCCATGTTTGCCAAAATATTAGTAACAGCATTCATGTAATAATTTGATCTTGGATTGTTTATAACATAATATTCACTAACTGGGTAATATTCATAAGAATCTTCATCATATAAATAATATTGTTTGTCTTTAAATTTTAATTTATGTTTTTCTTCATCTACAATTTCTTCATATTTTACATTAAAGAAACTAATATTATCCAATGTTAAATATCTTACATAATCTATTGATAAGTTCAAAGAATGAAGATACTCATTAACGGTTTCCATATATCGATATGTATCATCAACTTGTTTAGAGAATTTATTATTGATATATGTAATACGTTCATCAATTAATCCAACTGTTTGACCAAAATATGAATATGTTGTATAATTTGAAAAATTACTATATGTTAAATTAAATGCATTAATTAAATCTTCGGTTGTATAAAGATAACAATTTAAATTTTTTATATAAGCACCATTCCAATCAATATCAATAGCATCAAGAATTGGATATCCTTGTTTATTGTATTGATTAAGTTTACCTGATACTAAAACACCATAAGGATTACCATCTTTGTCCCATTTTGAAACTTGAGTAAATATATTAGTATTATAAGTAAGTGCCATTTATTATATTAATTTTATATTAATTTATATTTTCTAAAACTTTCCATTCAATATTTCCAAGTCCTGAATTAATTGTAATATATGTTTTATATTGAATTTCATTAATAGTTATACTTGTTTCTTCTTTCCAAGCACCTTGCATATATCTTCTATTATCAATAAATATCATATTATATTTATTTGGACAACGATAATATGCATAATATTTATCTATTTGATTAATTTTAAATACTTGTTCTATATTTCCGTTTTCAATTATATAACTTCCTAATTCTATATATTCAAATGTATCAGGATCATAACATCCAAAATAACAATATATATTGAATATCTCATTTATATAAATTGTATTAGATGTATATCCATCATCATAAGATATTTCAATAGATTCCTTAATATCAGACGCATAATTATTTGGATCAATATTAATCTTTAATTTTCTATTTTCAAAATCAATATTTTCTAATTCGCAATTTCTTGTATTAACTTCAAATTTATTCCATTTTTCAATTGGAATACTTGAATCAACTATAAATTCAACTTCTACATAATCTTTATTAGATATATGATCTTGTTTTATAATCCTAATATTTGGTTCAATATATTCTTGAATACCAATTTTACCATCTTCATCAATAAATAAAGAATATTTATTATTTGATTGGTTTTTAATAAGATTATATATATCTAAATCAATATCAATAATATCTTGGTCATTTTCTTCATCATGACTTGAATTTATATTAATATTATTTTTTCCTCTAAAAGCTAATGTTGATTCAGGTTTAATAGCTTCAATTTCATTTAAAAGCTCATTATCTAAATCAATAACTTTAAGTTTTGAATAATAATATAAGTTCTCTTTAAATACATCTCCACCAAACCATTCTCCTAATGTCCATATTCTATGTGTTGATCTATCAAATAATATTGCTCGTTCATTATTAATTAATTCTTTAACATAATCATATGCTTCTTCAGTATATCTTTCTGAATCAATTCTTACAAATTTCTTTTGAATAACCAAATCTTGAATATCTTCTTTAGTAATTAAAGGAGTAATTTCATCTGCCATAATTGTCTAATATATATTTATAAGAATTGCCATTCAAAATAATCTTTACTATAAGAAAAAGCATAGCTTATGATATTATTTGAAACAGGTCCTTCAATATGTTCTTGTAAATATGTAATCTTATTATCAAGTATATAACTATTATATGTATTAATATATGATGAATAACTATTACAATATGATGTTATTGTATCTAGATTCATAGCAAGATTAACATAAGCATTTACTCTGCTATCATATTGAGCTAATGGAATCCATGAATGATCTTTATGATATGTTATAGTTTCTCTAGCTGTTAATTCAGATATTTTCTTAGAATTACTTCTAAAATATGATGATGAACTATTACTATTATTTTTTATCTTACCAACAAGATTAACCATATTATTAGATATCTTTTGTACTTCATTAGATATTATATATGATGTATAAGTAGCACAATAAGAAGTAATATAAGATATTGGAACATCAACAATCTGATAAGACATATTATCAAGATATGAATTTAATATATCTTTTATCTCATATTTTTGATTTTCTAATAATTTGTCAAAATAACTAATATGATAACTTGTATAACTATTACAATAATTTGTTATAGCATCTAAACTAATAGCAATATTACTATAAGTATTATTATTCTGATTATAAAATGCAGATAAAAACCACGTATTAGACTTATTTGATCCCATAGGAATCAAAGAATTCAATGCTCTAAATTCAGATATCTTTTTTGATTTATTGTTGGTTTCCATTGATTAAAATCACCATAAATACTTTATTAAAAATAAAAATTATTAATACTTACATCTAAATTTTATTTTTAATAAAACATTATATATCATATATGTATAATATATCAAGTGAATTAGAATCATTTAAAAATGATCTTACTAATATGTATATTACATTTAATAATCTTAATAATAAAGATGCTGAAAAGAATCGTAATTCCAATAATATAAATGAAGTAAAGAATCAATTTGCAATGGATAAAGTGTTAATTAATTCACTTAGAAACAATGCATTACGAATATTTGATGAATGTAATAAATTATTAATGAAAACAAATATAGATTAAAAAAGAGGTACTTATTTTTTTAAAAAAATAAGTACCTCTTAATTTTTATATGACATATTCTTCATAATTGATTGATTCTTTCATGTTATAACCAATCTTAACACAATTTCTAATATGGTTATTCATATTTATGATAAAATCTTTAAATTCATCAATTGACTCAATTTCATAATAGATATTTTCACCATTAATTTTGAACTTAAGTTTTTCTGGAAGATTAGCACCTTCTTGAATAACTGTGGTATCAAAAAGAAGTTTATAATCTATTTGGTTTTCAAGAGATAATTTGATTCTCATATTATTCCAATAGAAATTCTCTTCAATACTCTTCTTTATTTTCTCATTAATATAATTATTAATAATATCTTTGATTTCAGGAATTGCTGGTTTATGATCTAATATGAAATAATTCCATTTGTATGTATCATCTTCAGGATTATCATTCATTTTTTCTAATCCCCAACTAATAACATACTTATTATTCACATAATTAATTGTTTTAAATTGACTTAATTTTCCAATATTTATATTCATAATTTTAATTGTCTATTATTTTTTTTAAATAGTAGGTATACCGAAGTATACCTACTTATTAGGGATTATATTAAATACAAGGAGTAGCTATATAATACAAATTAAAGCTTGATGTTATAGCATTTGTATTTGTTGAAATATTAGCCATAGATACAATGCTTCCAGGTAATAATGTTCCATCTTGGTAAGAACGGTCTGAAGAAATAACTGCACTAGGCATATTTCTTGATCTTACTGTGATAGGATAACAATCATTAGTAAAGAACCATTTAGAGTTATTCCAGTTACTTGCATCAGATAATTGGTTATTGATATACCAAGTACGTTGATCTTCATGAGTAGAGTTATAATCATTAACTTGATTACTATTACTAATATAGAAGATATTCTCTTCATCAAATAACAATTTCTTCCAAGCATTAACACTAGTATTTATATCTACTGCATGTATAGCTTCAGCGAATTCATCACGATGTTCATAAATCTTAAGAATTTCATCTGCTGATAATATTCTACCATTGACATTCATTTGATACTTATTTCTATAATGATCAAATATCGAGAATATCATATTATCATCTGTAATAGTCTTTTGGATAGAATACTCTTTACTTTCTAACTTATGAGCAGCTGCTGTAATATTGCTTAATTCTGATAATGCAACTTCTCTACCATTATCTGATCTTACAACTTTGAATATACCTCCATCAGCTTTATCATCATTTGTAATAGCGGCAATAAATGCATATACATTATACATAGCTTCAAATC
>Ga0247610_10002727_pt1 | contig 20089 bp, 9 predicted proteins | sample 174DNAGHGhighgp2_FD_193483 | JGI IMG/M metagenome (GOLD analysis project Ga0247610, IMG submission 193483) | Sheep rumen microbial communities from Palmerston North, Manawatu-Wanganui, New Zealand - 1742 DNA GHGhigh gp2 | ecosystem: Host-associated > Mammals > Digestive system > Stomach > Rumen ...
ACGCACGATATCCAGCGCCTTCGGAGCGGAAATGAAATTAGCCGGCAGACCGAGCACGTTGGCGTTATTATGTGCGCGGGCGAGTTCCGCCAGTTTGGTTTCCCAGCACAGCGCAGCGCGGATACCTTGATGCTTGTTGGCTGTCATGCAGATACCATTTCCGGTGGAGCAGATCACGATACCGTAATCGAATTCGCCTTTCTCAACCGCCAGAGCCAGCGGGTGAGCGAAATCGGGATAGTCGCAACTCTCGGTGCTATAACAACCGAAGTCTTTCACTTTGGCACCATTGTCCTCGAGGAACAACTGCACCTGTTGTTTGAGTTCAAAACCTGCGTGGTCCGAAGCCAACGCGATGGTCATTTCACTAAAACTTTTCATATAATTTTTTTTAGTTATTACGTTATTACGTGATTACGTTATTACGATATTAGAAGACGACAGCCAGATTCGCAAACATCAGTTTACAAGCGATGGCGAGCACGATGATTCCGAAGAATTTACGGATGATATAGAGCGTCGTTTGCCCCATGAAGCGTGTCAACCAGTGGGTTCCGATGAGTACTAAGTACAGCACAAGGATGCAAAGGATCAGCGCGACGCAGAGGTTTGCGACGCTGTACTCGGCGGTAATCGCTAACAATGCGGTAAAAGCCCCCGGTCCGGCGTACATCGGGAAAGCGAGGGGCACAATAGAACTTCCGTTTCCGATCTCTCCCTCCAGTTTGTCGTTCTGGAAAATCGTTATGTCCAGCACCATTTCCATCGCCATGAGGAAGATCACAAAGCCACCCGCGACGGCGAAATACTCGATAGGCACGCCGAAGATTTTCAGAATCCATTCGCCGGCAAAAAGGAACGCCATCAGGATGATCAAACTCGCCAAACAAACCCGCCAAGCGCTGATCTTGATTCCGCGCTTCTCCATGTTGATCGTAATGGGAATATTGCCAAACGGATCGATGATGGCGATCATGAAGACAAAAGCCGACAAAATCTGCCAAATATCCAATTCTGAGATGATATTTTGTAAGGTTTCCATAGCATTTTTACATTTTAGAGTGCAAAATTACAAAATTTCTTGCATATATGCAAATTTTTTAGTACTTTTGCAGCGATTTTTGAGAAAAAGCTAAAAATTTACTCAGTATTTTTTAATTTATAATGATATGATTAATAGTCAAGACATTAAAAACGGCGTATGTATCCGCATGGACGGCCGTCTGTATTTCGTAATTGAGTTCTTGCACGTGAAACCGGGTAAGGGCAATACCATTATGCGTGTTAAATTCAAAGATGTAGTAGATGGTCGCGTATTGGAGCGCCGTTTCAACATCGGTGAGAAATTGGAGGATGTACGCGTAGAGCGTCGTCCGTATCAGTACCTCTACAAAGAGGGTGATGATTTTATCTTCATGAATAACGAGACTTTCGAGCAAGTACCTATTACTCACGATCTGATCACCGGTGTGGATTTCCTCAAAGAGGGCATGACCGTAGATGTTGTATCGGACGCATCAACCGACACCGTTCTGTTTGCTGAGTTACCGACAAAAGTTGAGTTGACCGTAACTTATACCGAGCCGGGTCTGAAGGGCGATACCGCTACGAACACCCTGAAACCTGCAACCGTCGAGACCGGGGCAGAGGTACGCGTTCCGTTGTTCATTAACGAGGGCGAGGTGATCCGCATTGACACCCGTGACGGTAGTTATTGCGAGCGCGTTCGCTAATCGTTCGCTTAACGAATATGAAATCGCTTCCTAACATGGGGAGCGATTTTTTTGCACAAATATTTGCATATATCAAAAAAAAGCAGTACCTTTGTAGCGAATTTTGATACAATTATTAAGATGAAGGAAAATAAAATACCTATTGTGGACTGTCCGTACGGGGACTATATGATCGGTGACGCGAGTGGTAAACTGATGAATGAGTACGGTCGTTATCCGTGTAAAATCAAATGCGGTGTGTACGCATTGTTGGTTCGCGGTACGGCGCACGCTACGATCAATGTGACGGAATATGATTTTAAGGCGAACGATGTGTTGTTGTTGGAGCCGGGGAGTTTTTTCTTGATTCGCGAGTTCTCGGAAGATGCGCTGGTTTATTGGATTGTGTTCGGCAGTAAATTCTTAGATAAACACACCGTTAATAACCGGATGTCGATGTCCACCTTGCAGCTTCATTCGCCTAAGTTGAGCGTGAGTGAAAACCATGTGCAGGTTCTTTGCTCAATGTACAACACGATCGTCATGGCGCTCAATGCGCAGCCTTCCATGTTGGACACCGAAAAGATGGTGCATATATTCAACCTGCTGCGAACCACTTACTCCAAGTATGCGATGGAGCAAGACGAGTACTTGGTGAAGCCGCTGGACAGGAAGACGGAGATCTATCAGGATTATTGTCAGTTGGTGCTCAAGCATTATCATGAGTGGCATCATGTGAGTCAATACGCGGATGCGATGCGTCTGACGTTGCCGCACTTATGCTCCACGATCAAGTCCGTTGGCGATCGGACGGCAGGAGATATCATTATTGAGGCGATTATCACAGATGCAAAGAGTCAATTGAAAATCACCAATTTGCAGATCAAAGAGATTGCTTTGAGTTTGGGATTTGACAATGTGGCATTCTTCAACCGCTTCTTCAAATCGCACGTCGGCGTCACTCCCAAAGCATACCGCAATGCGTAAAGATGAGAAATCAAAAACCGCTGAGTGATCAGCGGTTTTTGTACATTTCTTCGTAGTATTTCTCGTATTCACCGGAAGTGATATTGTCAAGCCAGTCTTGGTTATCCAAATACCATCGAACGGTTTTCTCAATACCCTCTTCGAACTGCAGAGAAGGTTCCCAATCCAATTCGCGTTGCAGTTTGGTGGAATCAATGGCATATCGCATATCGTGTCCGGCACGATCCGTGACATACGTAATGAGATCCAGATCCGCTCCTTCGGGACGACCCAGCAGTTTATCTACGGTCTTGATGATGGTCTTGATGATGTCGATATTCTTCCACTCATTGAAACCACCGATGTTATAGGTCTCGGCAATCTTGCCATTATGATATATAATATCGATCGCGCGCGCGTGATCCACGACGTAGAGCCAATCGCGTACGTTCTCACCCTTGCCGTAAACGGGCAACGGTTTGCGATGACGGATATTATTGATAAAGAGCGGTATCAGTTTCTCGGGGAACTGATAGGGACCGTAGTTATTGGAGCAGTTGGTGACGATGGTCGGCATGCCATAGGTATCATGGAAAGCCCTTACGAAATGGTCTGAGGAAGCTTTCGAAGCCGAGTAGGGAGAATGGGGGTTGTACTTGGTGGTCTCATAGAAGAAATCCTCGCCGTATGCCAAGTGGTGCTCCGCGGAGGAAGCGGTGGTGGTAAAGGGCGGTTCGATTCCTTCGGGATGGGTCAGTTGGAGCGCACCATAGACCTCATCGGTGGAGATGTGGTAGAAACGCTTTCCTTCGAATTTCTCAGGAAGGGACTCCCAATAGAGTTTGGCAGCTTGCAGCATAGAGAGGGTACCCATGACGTTGGTGCGGGCAAAAGTGAAAGGATCCTTGATGGAACGGTCCACGTGGCTCTCAGCCGCTAAATGGATGACGCCGGTTACGTGCTCCTCCTGCATGAGGGCAAAGATGGTGTCAAAATCGCAGATGTCTGCTTTTACAAAGCGGTAGTTGGGTTTATCCTCGATGTCCTTGAGGTTCGCCAAATTACCGGCATAAGTCAGTTTGTCCACATTGATAATACGATAGTCCGGGTACTTGTTCACGAACAGGCGTACTACATGACTCCCAATAAATCCGGCTCCGCCGGTGATGATGATAGAATTTCTCATATTTTTCATATTTTCACATTTTTCGGGATTACGTAATTTCGTAATTACGTTATATTATGTATCTTATTTGTTTGAAATGGTATTTGCGTTCGGCTCCTTGTTCGTCCTGCAGGACGATTTCTCCTTGTTCCGTAATGTCTTTTATTCGTGCCAAGAACGCTTTGTTACTTAGTGCATCGTCCTTTGGTACGTTCATGGTCGGCAGGATGGAGACTTCGCGTTCCACAAACAGCCATAATCCTTCCCGACGGTAGAGATGGGCTTTGTAATAGGCCCAAGCGTCCTCGCTCATCGCCGCATCGATCTCCTCCAACAATCGCGTCATCAGTTCGTCCAGATTGAACTCACGCCCTGTAATCTGTTTCATCGAAACGGGGTTCGGTGCATCGGAGACAAAGGTCGTTTGGTTCACATTCAGTCCTATGCCGGCAATCGCGTATTTCAGTTCGCTGCCGATAATCATGTTCTCGATCAAGATGCCGGCAATCTTCTTATCGCCGTAATAGATATCGTTTGGCCATTTGATGGCTAATGGAGAATTGAGAATGGAGAATTGAGAATTAACCATTCTGTGCACCGCCACGGAGACCGCTACATTGAGGTAGAAAGGTCTTTTGTCTTTGACCTTCTGCGGGTCAATCAAGACGGAGCACAGCAGATTCCGATCCGCCTCGCTCTCCCAACTGTTTCCCGCTTGTCCTCGTCCGGCAGTCTGGTAACCGGCACGAATGAATCGTTCAGCGGCTGACCATTGGTTATCCGCCAGTAGTTCTTTGAGGAGCGTATTGGTACTATTGGTGCGCGTTATATACATCGAGCAGATATTGTTGGATGATGTTTTGTATGTTTTTCGCTTTGCCCGGGGCGGAATTGATGAGGATGGCAAAGACCCATGTATCTCCGTTCGGCATATTGATGTATCCTGCAAAATTCTTCGTTCCGGCGATGGTGCCGCTTTTGGCATGAATTCGTCCCTCCAAGGGCGTTTTTTGGCACAGCGTTTTGAGCGTGCCTGTTTGTCCGCTGACGGGCAGCGAAGCCATCCAGGCGTCTCTGTTCGGGCTGGTGGACATGATGGTCAGTAATTGCACAAAAGCCTTTGCGCTGACAGCATCTTGCGGCGCCAGACCGCAGCCATCTTTAATGATGGCATTCTGGATCATCACGCCTCGTCTGCGCCAATAATCGCGCACCATATTCTGGCTATTGGCCAGCGAGCCGGGCAAGGTATAACGTGCGCCGAGATACCGGAAGATTGCCTCCGCAAAGAGGTTGTTACTATTCACATTCGTCTCTTGGATCAGTTCCGCGAGGGTGGCGGAAAGATGGGTGTATAGTTCTTTGCGTGGGGGCATAAGGGGATTGTAATCCGCTATGTAGTTTGCATCCCTATAGACCGAGATACCGGCATCTTGGAGTCGTTTGGTAAAATGCCGAGCTAAGAGCAGTCCGGGGTTGGGCAAATCGCCCTTGACGCCAAAAGTGCCTAACTTGGAGGGAACCGCCCCCGTCAGATAGCGTTCACGGCTATACGGCAAACCGGACACAAAAGCCCCATCATGATGTATGTTTCCGCATCGTACATGGTTGATAAAGATGATATCCTCCACTTGTGGTTCGGTTTTGACTACGGTAGCGATGGTTCCGGGTTCTCCGCTTTTGAGCACAATATTCATCGTATTGCCGTAATAATTGAGTGCGAAGATCCCCGGAGCGTAGTAGTTTCCTGCATCCTCGCATAGCCATGCGGGGTTTTGTGCCTCTCCGTCCAGCATCGTCATGTCAGCGATGACGGCTCCGTCAATGCGTTGTATTCCGGCATTGCGAACGGCTTGCACCCACTGATCCAAGAAGCCCGTTCGTCCTTTCCAACCCAGCGAGGGATCACATCCTCCTCGGATATAGAGGTCGCCTTGCAGTACTCCGTTCTCAATGGTTCCCGTGTATTCGAGCACTGTGGGGAAACGGAATCCGGGTCCTAAGATCTCCAATGCCGCGCCGGTGGTCAGCAGTTTCATGACCGAAGCGGGCGGAACGACATGATCCGGCCGGTAACTGTCAATCACTTCACCGGTGGTCATGTTCTGCACCAGGACGGACATATTTGCCTGCCCTGTGACAGGATGGCTCGTCAGAAAAGTGACGGAGAGTAATATGGATAAAAGAGTATTCAATTCCCAATTTCTAATTATTTATGATTTAAATATTCGTGCATTGCGGCGGCAGCTTTTCGTCCGTCGGACATGGCGAGTATGACGGTAGCGCCGCCACGGACGATATCGCCACCAGCGAAGATGGTCGGGATAGCGGATTGCATCCCTTCGTTGACCACGATTGTTCCCTTGCGGCTGATCTCCAGACCTTGTACGGACGATGGTATGAGTGGGTTCGGGCTGACACCGACGGCTACGATCACGAGATCGACAGGAATGGTGACGGTTTTGCCTTCCACGGGCACAGGTGAACGGCGTCCGGACTCGTCGGGTTCGCCGAGTTCCATCACTTGCAGCACAGCTTCGCAGACACGTCCGTTCTCATCGGCATGGTACTCAATGGGGTTATGAAGGGTCATAAACTCGATGCCTTCTTGTTTGGCATGATGCACTTCCTCCACACGCGCGGGCATCTCTTCTTCCGAACGGCGATAGATGATCATCGCGTGCTCAGCGCCTAAACGTTTTGCGGTACGAACGGCATCCATAGCGGTGTTACCTCCACCGATAACGGCTACGTTCTTGCCATAGAGGATCGGGGTGTCGGTATCGGGATTAGAAGCATCCATGAGGTTGACGCGGGTCAGGTACTCGTTGCAAGAGAGTACACCGTTGAGGTTTTCACCGGGGATATTCATGAATCGTGGCAGACCGGCTCCCGAACCGACAAAGATTCCTTTGAATCCCTGTTCCTCGAGTTCGGTAACGGAGATGGTCTTACCGATGATGGTGTCGGTATGGAATTGCACCCCGAGTGCGCGAAGACCGTCAATCTCAGTGTCCACAATGCTGTTCGGGAGACGGAACTCCGGGATGCCATATTTGAGCACACCTCCGATTTCGTGGAGTGCTTCGAATACATGCACTTCGTAGCCGTACTTGGCGGCATCGCCAGCGAAGGTGAGTCCGGCAGGACCAGAACCAACGACTGCTATTTTGGGGCTTTCAGCATTCAGCATTGAGCATTCAGCTTTCTGACGGCTGACATCTGATGGCTGAAGACTATTGGCGTAGTCGGCACAGAAACGCTCGAGGTAGCCGATAGCGACAGCGGGATGACCCATCTTGAGATGGATACATTGCGACTCACATTGTTTCTCCTGCGGGCAGACACGACCGCAGACCGCGGGCAGGGAAGATGACTCTTTGATGATCGCTGCAGCACCGAGGATGTCGCCTTTCTCCAGGGTCTTGATGAATCCCGGGATGTTGATATTCACCGGGCAACCCTGCACGCAAGTGGGGTTCTTGCAGTTGAGACAACGATGGGATTCCGTGATGGCTTGCTCGAAAGTGAGACCTTGGTTTACCTCCTCATGCAGGGATTTGACGCGCACTTCGGGACGAAGTTCCGGCATCTTGACACGCGGAATAGCGACACGGTCTTTTGGTTTTCCCTCAAAGGGAGGGACCGGAGTAACTGTGGTCACACCATGGCTTTGACTGTCGTTTGACTGTCGTTTGACTGTCGTTTGACTGTCGGTTTTAGATGCTAAATAGGCGGAGAGTGCTGCGGCTTCTTCGTCTTTGTAGGACTTCATGCGTGAGAGCATCTCGTTCCAGTCCACGCCGTGTGCGTCAAACTCGGGTCCGTCCACGCAGACGAACTTGGTTTTTCCATCCACGGTGACTCGGCAGGCACCGCACATACCGGTTCCATCGACCATGATGGTGTTGAGGGAAGCCTCGGTGGGGATATTGTATTTGGCGGTAGTGAGGGAAACGAATTTCATCATGATCGCCGGACCGATGGTGATACATTTGTCCACTTTCTCGCGGTTGATCACTTCTTCGACCCCCACTGTTACCACCCCTTGTTTTCCCATGGAACCATCATCGGTCATAATGATCAGTTCGTCCGACCATTGGGAGAGTTCGTCTTTGAGGATGATGAGGTCTTTGTTGCGCGCAGCAAGGACGGTGATCACTTTGTTCCCGGCTTTTTTGAGTGCTTCGGCAATCGGTAGCATAGGCGCAGCGCCGACGCCTCCGCACGCGCATACGACGGTACCGTACTTCTCGATACGCGTAGCGCGTCCGAGCGGTCCCACGATATCATGGAGACTTTGACCTGGCTCCATGGCCAATAACTTATGCGTAGAGGCTCCTACTTGTTGTACTACCAGCGTGATTGTTCCTTTCTGAGTATCTGCGCCGGCAATGGTCAGGGGCACTCTTTCCGAGTGCGCATCGACGCGTATGATTACAAAATGTCCTGCACGGCGACTACGAGCGATGAGCGGCGCTTCCACCACCAATTCCGCTACGTTCTCTGAGAAAAAACGTTTACTAATAATAGTGTTCATATATTTAGTCGTTTGTCATTTGTCGTTTGTTGTTGGCGATGATCCATTCTCGTGGAGTGAAGCCTGTTTCTCTCGTGAAAGCCCGCGCAAAACCCTGGCGGGTATAATAGCCGGATCGTAGGGCTACTTCGCTGAGTTTGAGATCCGGTTCTTTGATTAGGATTCGTTTGGATTCGTTGATGCGCATGGTGTTTACCCATTGATAGAAACTACAACCATACTCTGCATTGATGAGGTGGCTCAGATACGAGCGGTTCATCCTAAGCACTTTGTTCAAGTCCTGTAACTGAAAATCCGGATCGAGATAGGGTTTTTCCTTTTCAATCCATTCCTCCAAGATGGCACGCGACTCGGCATCAGTCTCTTTGGTGTTTTGGTCTTCCGTGTCTTTGGCGGAGGAGACCTCGTCTTTTTTCACTTTTTCCCACGGATCGGGACGGAACATCACTCGTTCCGTCGTGTAGGCAAGTATGACAAGCAGCGTCCATTGTTGTGTAAACATCCGGTTGGGCAGGTACCAAAAGACAATGAAATAGAAAGTCACTCCCTCGATGAACAGCATCGTCAGATAGCGTACAATCCATTGCACATCGATATCGTCCATTGTGGAGAAATTATCTTCACACCATTGACGGTATTTACGTACGTGCCGGCAGAGTAGCAAGAAAATGACCGTCGGATAGAGCATGATCCACGGCAAGAGGTTCGTCGGCACAAAATAGTCCACAATGCCCAAAATAATCACCGGCAGCAGCAGTAAAGCAGCTCGCCAGCCATTGAGCCAGCCCGGGCGAAGCACCTGAGTAGGATAGATAAAGAGCAAGAAAGCTAATATGTTTCCGATCGTCACGGAGGTGTTGAACAGCGGATCATCGGGTGTACCACCAAAGGCTTTGATATTCGCCAAGTAACGCGCTGCCCACATGATAATCTCCATACATCCCCATATTAGGAGCACGATAGCCCAAGATCGGCGAAGATTGTTTTTTTCTTGATGAATAAGCAGGAGAGCCGAGCCGAAAAAGCAGACAGTAGCGGTACCGATGTACTCGATGGGATTAATGTAAGATTCGAAAATATCCTCCGGTATATAGGATCCCAACCAATAGCTGAGCGCGGTGAGAGCGATGAGCCCAGCATCGAAGAAGACCTCCGTCCGATAGTCAAACCATATATCGCGTATTCTTTTTTTCATAAATCGGGTACAAAGGTACAACAATTTTTTCATATATGCAAGAGAAAGGGGGAGAAAAATTGTAGTTTGCGTAGTTTTTCGCAGTTTTCGTAGTTTTCGTACTTTTCGTCATGACGGGATGATGTGATAACTGCTAAATAAACATTGCAAAATGTAAAAAAAATCGATTTTTTTGAACAAAATGTTGCAAATATAAAATAATTTATGTAACTTTGCACACTATTTTTTATTTATTTTGCGCAGAACATCATTTTTTGAATTAAATATATACAGTTTTTATGAAGAAACATTTACTTCTATTATTGGTAGCCGAGATGGCTGCGATGATGAGTCTTGAAGCCCGTACGATCGTCTTGGAAGACGGTTTTGAGAACGGGATTCAGGACAGTGAATGGACCCAAGAGAGTGTGATTGGTGATTTCTCGTGGGGCGTAGAGAGTACGGATGAGGCATTGTCTTGGCCGTCGACGGTGAAGGAAGGGTCGCATCGTGCCTATCTGCGCAATACGACCGGCGAGACGCAAGGTTATGTAACCCGCTTGGTGAGTAAGGTAATGGATCTTCGTCCGACGAAGGTATATATGCCGGAGTTGACGTTCTGGTACGCCAATCCCCGTTGGGGAGCAGACCGCGACACCTTGCGTGTGTTGTACCGTACCGGTAGCCGAAGCGCTTGGAAGCAGTTGGCGGAGTTCAGTTCCGCATCGGCTGATTGGCAGCGCGTCAAATTGGAGTTACCGGAAGTAGGGCAGACTTATCAGATCGCTTTCGAGGGAACGGATAACTTAGGACGCGGTATCGTATTGGACGATGTCAAACTGCAGTCCGCGCCGGAGTGCACCGTGCCGTATGATCTGACTGTTTTCAGCAAGGGAGCCGGCAAGGTCAATCTGCGTTGGAGCGCCAGTTTCGATGCCGATTCGTTTGAGGTGGTGATCAGCAAGGATACCATTGATCCTGAGACGGTTACGGCGATCGAGGAGAGTGAACCGGAGCGGATTGCTTACCATGGTTTTGTCAGTGGAGAGACGGACAATATCGACTTGGCATTGGAGTCGGGTGCGTTCTATTTAGCTTACGTGCGTTCGATGTGCGAGGAAGAGAACAGCGCATGGAGCAGCGAGGCATCGAAAGACGGACCTTTCGGTTTCCGTGTCCGCGTAGCCAAGCAGATTCCGTTTACCGAGAAATTCAACTACATTGCACCCAAGAACCGCGATGAAGATTGGTCATGGGGCAATAATCTCAATAATAATGTGATCACTCCGTACGTGAACTCGGCGGCAACGGGTAATGCCCGTGCGAATTTCTCGCCGGATACGACGGCAGCGGTGATTTTCGCCGGTGAGTTGAATAAACCTTCCACGTTTATTCCGGCGGATCGGTATATCTATTTTGCTACTCCGGCTTTGTCAGATACGCTGAATGAAGATTTCCATATCAGCCAGTGTCAGGTACATTTCTGGGCGACCGTTTATACTTATACGGGTCGGCAATACGGACGTAGTATCATGGTCGGTGTGATGGATGATCCGGATGATATCACAACTTTCCAACCGGTTGATACTGTGAGCATTTGGGGTAACAAGACTTTCCAAGAGAATATCGTGGATTTGGGTTCGTATCGCGGTAATGGTACGTTCTTGGCTTTCGTGAGCGATTTTGACCGTCAGAACCTGTTCTACCTGGACAACCTGACCGTTGAATATCGCAAGCCGGTCAACAAGGTGACGAAGATCTCCGTTAATCCCCGTGACACGTATGCTACCATCTCGTGGGAAGGCAATGCTAATTCGTATAACGTGCTGATTACCAATACGGAAGTGAATCCGAACAATCCGTCTGCGGGTTCGATTGTGGATCAAGCAGTAGTGAGCGGAACCAGCTATGTTTGCCAGGCATTGGAGGCTGATCATAGTTGGAACAGTCCTTATTATGTGTATGTGCAGGCGGAGGGTCAGGAGTGGTCGTACCGCTATCCGTTTGTGACGATCGCATCATTGCGCCCGATACCATTCTCGTATGATTTTGAGGCGCGTACCACGCCGACCCGTAAGATCGGCAACCAGCAATGCGCAGTGGGAATGGGTGTATTCGGCAATGCAGGAACGTATCCTGCGGTCAATGTAGGATCGAGTTTCGGCGGCGCTAACTGCCTGTTTATGAGTAAGCGTGGCGGAGCGGATACCTGGATTACGCTTCCGATGGTGGATGATTTGGAGAACGTTCAGGTGAAATTCTACCTGAGCAGCGGTTCCAACGATGTGGGTCAGGCTCATGCGACGATTGGTATCATGACTAACCCGATGGATATCAATACGTTCGTGCCTGTATCCAGTTTTACACTCAATGCGTCGGGTTATACGCGTTGTTACGCAAATTTTGAGAATTACAGCGGTCCCGACGGCGTGATAGCTATTGTATGGGATGACGTCCGTAACATGACCGCCAACACGATCAACTATATTGACGAGATCATCGTGGAGGAGTTGTCGGAATGCGTGCCGCCGACGAATATCAATTTGTCGATTGAGCCGGATGGTGTTTCCGTAAGTTGGGAAGCATCGGCGTTGTCCGACGAATGGGAGTTTTTCCTTAGCCGTACTCCGCTCTCCGAGTCGCAACGAGTGAACAAGACGATGGAAGAGATCCGTGGCATAGGCGGTGTGGTTTTGGCGCAGTCGTTGACGTGGACGGATCCGGAGACCAGGCCGACGTTCCATTTTGACGATCTGATTCCGCATTCGAACTACTACCTCTATGTTCGCGCTACTTGCGACATGAACTGGTGGAGTGAGATGGCGTTTAGTACGCCTTGCCACGACGAGGCATTCCCGTATAAAGAGAGTTTTGAGGGCTATAACGTCGGCAGCCAGTCTGTAGGTTGCTGGCAATTAGCCGACTATATGGGTGTTGATTATCCGCGGATCTATCAGGCAGGTACGACGAGTAGCAGCAACAAGACTTTGGAACTCTATTCGTCGGGTACGATCCACCGTTCGGTAGCGATCCTGCCGAAAGTGGATGGCGTATTGTCGGATATGATGCTGACTTTTGATGTAAAGGCTTATTCGAGTACCCAGAATGCGGTAGTGATCGTCGGTACGATGGGGGATATCACGGATCAAAGCAGTTTTGTGCCCATTGATACGGTCTATGTGAGTGGCTCAGCTTTCAAAAAAGCCCGTTTTATCCTTGGTGATTATTATTTAGAGTACGACCAATTGGCGATCACTTCGGGTCTGGGTTCCAGCCTGCTGATGAGCAGCGATATTATCGTTGATAATGTCGAGTTGCGCGATCCGTCCTGTATTGATCCGTATGACTTCGTACTGCATGATCCGTCGCCTCACTCCGTTGACGTAACGTGGAGCGGAACCTCCGATCAGGACGCATGGGAGATCAAACTGCTCAGCAAATCGGTGACGATCGCTTCCATCAAGAACGATACCTATAATCATTCATACGATATTGTAGGCGATACGGTTGTGACGGGCAAGGCCTTCTATTATGCCAATCTGGCAGCCAGCACCGATTATTACATGTATGTTCGCGCATTGTGCGGCGATAGTACATGGTTAGGTGTAGAGCTCTATACCACTTGCGAGATGTTAGACCCGACCAAAGCGAATAAGGAGACCTTTGAGTCGTATCGTGCCGGTGAGGGCAATCAGCCTGATTGCTGGACGGTAGGTAGTACCAGTTCGACGGCCTCTACCGTTCCGTATATCTATACACATTATAAAGGATCGAAGGTGCTGTATCTCAAGCAATCGAGTTGTACCTCTTGGGCGGCAACGCCTAAGATTCAGTGCTCTTCGCTGGCTACGACGATGGTTACGTTCTCGACGGGTGCTTCGTTATCGAGCGAGTATAGCGTCTTTGGTGTGATGACGGATCCGACGGATCTGAGTACGTTCGTAGCCTTGGATTCGGTGAAGGGAGAAGGTTCATCTGCTGATCTACAAACAGTATCTTTTGATTTGAGCGATTATTCGCATCTGATCCCTGCTGATGCCCGTTATTTGGCATGGCGCGGCCGGATGAAAACGAGCGATTATGTCTATTTGGATGATGTGTCTATTGTCTCGACGTCTTGCCCGATGCCGAAACCGAGTGTGTCCGATCTGACGACCTCCAGCGTCCGTATCAGCAGTGGTCTGCGTACGAGCGATGACTGGGTTCTCCTTATTACCGATCATTACGTAAGCGACGAGAACTTAGCGAGTGAGACTTATAAGGTACCGGAGTCTTGGGTTATAGCGTGTGATACGACCGGCAATACATCCATCCGTGTGAACGGTCTGAAAGGTCAGACCAAGTATTACGTAGCGGCTATGACGCTATGTGATGATTCCGTCAGCTCGCCATGGAAACTGCTGTCGTTTACTACGCCGTGTGAGGCATTGACTCCCGATGCGTTAGGAACGATCACATTCTCTGAGGATGAAGGCTTTACGGTAGGTTCGAACGGTGAAATGCCCTGCTGGATAGTCGGCAGCAAAACAGATGGCGTTTCGTCCAGTTATATCCCGTATGTAGAGGCTACTTCTTCTACGATGCATAATAATAACAACTATCTGAAATTATACGATTATGTCTCCTCTTCTTCTTCGTACGTGGGAGCTTATGCGATCATGCCGGAGTTGAATGTGGACGATATTACCCAATACCAAGTTAATTTCTGGGGTCGTGGTTATAACAGCTCTTCGTATAACAGCCAAGTGATTGTGGGTATCATTACCGACGTGACCGATCTGAGTACGTTCGTAGCGTTGGATACGCTTAATCTCAGCAAGAATGCGTGGGATCCGTTCAGTGTAGGATTTGAGAACTACTACGGTGACTATATGGGTGATATGGGTAAGCATATCATGTTCCTGAGCGAATTCGGTGCTACCAACTATGCGTATATCTCGGAGATCTCGGTTGATTTGATTCCGCATTGCCGTCCGATCTCTTCGTTCACGGTGGACAGTGTAGGCGAGAATGCAGCTGTGATCAGTTGGAAGGGTTATCAGGATACGTACCGTATGCTGTTGTCGAACCGCGAGCTGAGCGATCAGGAGAAACCGAAGTATCGTTACCTGTTGGATACGATAGTGGATCACTCGGACGATATATTGATCACCGGTTTGGAGGCTGCGGCTAACTACTATGTCTATGCGCAGGGTATCTGCGACGGAGGCGACAGTACGGCTATTTCGATGACGTATGCTGCTATTCGTACGACTTGTCCGACGGAGGGTGGTGCCGCTCTGCCGTTCTTTGACGATTTCGAGAGTTACGAAGCGTCGGAGACGCAACCCGGATGCTGGCAACTGTTAGGATACAGCGGTTTAAAAGTAGGAACGATTTATTCTAATGGCTCAAAAGGTATCAACCTGTGGAGCAATGGCTATATGGTTGTACCGAGAGTGAATGCTGATTTAGCGAACCTCAAACTTACGTTTGATGCCCGTCAGTATAGCAGCGGTGCGGCTAAGTTCTATGTGGGGGTCATGGCAGATGTTAACGACGTGACCACATTCCAACTCCTGGAGACCTTTGATTTGGCAGCTCAGAGTGAGTTTACGCATTGCCAGATGGAACTGAGTGAATATGATTTGCCCTATGACAATCTGGTGCTTACCGCCGGTATAACGAATGTCACGCCCGACAAGTATGATGATTGGATTGATAATGTCGGTCTGGAACTGTTGGCTACCTGTAACTCGCCGAGATTGAAAGCGATCAGTGCGTCTTATAACTCTCTGGAGATAGGTATCACGCCGGCGGACAAGATGGATACCCGCTGGGAGTTGGTAATCATTCCGGAGGCAGATGTGGCGCTCATTGCGAATATCACGGAGTATCTGAATAACGCCGAGAGTATCATCGTGGAGAATAAGACGGTCGAGATAGATAATCTCAATTCCGCTACCTCCTATTGTATTTATGCGCGTACGCTTTGCAGCGATGATGATATCAGCGCTTGGTCGCGTAATCCGCTGAAGATGAATACGCAATACTACTATGAGGAGTCGTATTTCTTCGGATTTGAGAACTACAACAGCAAAGCGCCGGAACCGTGGCAACGCAGTCAGTACTCCGAGAGTGACAATTATTACATCCATCCTGCGTTAGTAACCGGTAAGGATAGTTTGGGCGCAGAGACGCAATCGTTCATCTACTACCCGCACAGCCGTCAGAATATCACCGATTCGATCGGTTACAGCCGTACTGAGAACGGTGCGTTGCTGATGTATGCAAATGAGGGCTATTACGGCAGTTATGTGATCTTCCCGGGTGTGGGAGTGGCTCATGACCGTTCGTTTGAATTCAAAGTGCGTCCGGGTTATCATGACAAATCGACCGATCGTATCGCGCATGCTACCGAAGGTCTGATTGAGGTTGGTACGGTGGAGAACGGCCGCGGTTTTGAGACGTATGAGGTCTTGGCGTCCGTTCGTATCAGCAAACCGAGTATGACGACCAAGCCGGCGAACAAGAATAACTACCTCTACACTTCTTATACGTTGGATCTGGATTCGGCGCTGATCGCTGACAAACAGATCGTGCTTCACATGCCCAAACAGCCGTCCGACAGCGCTTGGCTTCTCTTTGATGATGTGACGTTAGGCGAGTCGAAAGGCTTCAGTTTGGTAGCCATAAAGAAGATTGTAGCGGATGGTGAGAGTGCGCTTATAGAATGGCAAAATATCGGCGGTCCGTGGAACCTGTATATTGAGAAGGAGGACGGAACCGTTGTTCAGCAGTTCATGGATCTGGACGGCGTTACATCGCAAGTAGTATCGAATCTTGATCCTCAAACGGGCTATGTGGCTCGTTTGGAGAGAGCCGGCGCGGCTACTACCGAATCGAAGAAATACATAACGTCGGATCAGTTAGCTTTCCGTACGCTTTGTCAGGCCTTGGATTTGAAGGGAGATAACGGTATTGTATGGGACTTTGATGATCCTATTGAATGGGAGAAGAACGATGTGTTAGGCGGCGACGTGAACGACTCGCTCTACCTCAAGCCATCTTGCTTCCAGACCGGTGTTACGTATGATAAGGCGGTTAACGGTTACCAATGGCTTGTTCAACGCAAGGGATATGAGTACTATGGTCCGATGACGGGTTATAGCTCCAGCCGTCACTATGAGTCCGGTATGAATGACAGCCATTCGCTGCGCGTTCATACGACGGATGCGAACTTCAATTCGTATATCGTGCTGCCGGAGGTGAACTGTGGTCTGGATACGATGATGATTGAGTTCTACAGCCGTTGCTTCGTGAACTACGATCAGGCGTTCGGCACGGTATCTAACCGTGGTAAGATCGTTGATGCGACCTATTTGGGTAACGGATACAGCCAGTCGATCGTAGTCGGTACGATGACCGATCCGAAGGATCTGAGTACGCTCCATATCGTAGATACGCTCAGTTATTCTTATACCGAACTGACGATCAATGATTATGTGAACGATGATCCGAAGGGACTTCATTACTGGGATCTGATGCAATTACCGTTAACGGGCGCAGAGGGCAAGTATATTGTTCTCTTCCAGCCTGCTGCGGGTCTCATGTATCTCGATAACCTGAGTGTTAAACCGATCGGCGAGACGCTCTTCAAGCCGTCTCATACGCATACGACGGATATTTCCGCTTCTTCGGCTACGCTGAAATGGGAGGTATGGCATGCTGATTTGCAGACGGTGGTAGTCGTGCTTAACGGAATGGGCGAAGAGGTACTCCGCGATACGATCAGCGGAACGCAGTACAGTCTGAACGACCTCCAACCGGCAATGCAGTACTCATGGTATGTTTATCAGACCAATGGCACGAACGATTCTCCGGCTACCAAACCTCTTCGTTTTGCTACCGAATGCGTGACCAATACGCCGGATTATACCTGCGGCTTTGAGCCGGAGCAGGGCGTTGTGGCGATCAATGGTCAGAATGCTTATCTGCAGACCCTCTGTTGGACGTACGGCGATGCGGCGCAAGGTACTTGGAAATCTGCTACCTACGATCCGTATAACCAAGCCAACACGGCGAACTATAGTTATAGTTTCGAGGGCGACCACTCGGTGATGATGCGTGCTTCGTTCAGTTCGCGTGCTACTTCGTCTTATCAACCGTATATAGCGATGCCTGCGATGGATGTAACGGCGTATGACACCTTACAGGTGATGTTCTGGATGCGTCCGGCGTATGTATCTGCCCGGAATGATTCGGTAGTGAGCACCTTTACTGGTTCGAGTTACTCGAAATCCATCATTGTCGGTACGATGACTGATCCTACGGATGCGGCTACGTTCATGCCGCTTGATACGGTGACGTATGACGGCACGCTGGCTGTGTCCGACAAGGCATCGGCTGCTAACAATTGGCTCTTCCAACAAATGAAAGTGGAGCTTGTGGGTGCCACCGGACCGTATGTAGCGTTGATGACTTCGTCGAGAGAGAAAGGCGGAACCGCCGATAAGACCGGTGACTACGTATGGATTGATAATGTATCGTTCGCTCATAAACAGGAGTGTAAAGATCCGGTTAATCTGACGGTTCTCCAATTAGGTGCTACGCATGCCGTACTGAACTGGAACGGTATCGATTCCGCCGGCAGTTATCTGGTACAGGTTTCTACCGATCCGTTCTTTGCGGACGAGCGGTATATGGTTTATGAAGAGGAAGTGAACAGCAACACTTGCACGGTGAAGGGCTTGGAGCCGCAGACGAATTATGTATGGCGTGTTCAAGCGCTGTGCGGCGAGCGTTGGGGAGAAAGCAGTTTCTCGCAGAAGGCGACGTTCAAGACCTCTCGTACTCCGTATTTCTATGAGCCGTTTACGACCTCGGTCAGCACGAGTGAATGGACATTTAGCAAGGCTCATGCGGACAATATTGTGGATGTACCGGGTAGTGTTATTGCCCGCGGAACGGATAACGGCAGTTTCACCCGTACGACGGTCAACTACGGTCTGAGCGGTTCGCACTACGTAGCGCCGGGTCACTCCAATGACTACCACTGGATGGTTATGCCGAACTTCTACTTGCCGGAGGATGATAGTGTCCATTTCTCGATGGATATCGCTATGACGGCTTGTAACTCCGCTCACTTGACCACCGGCAATCCGGCTACCGAGAATGACATGAAGGACGATTACTACTTCATGATCATCCTCTCCGATGACGGCGGTGCTACGTGGAAGAGCGAGAATATCTTAGCAAAATGGCAGAATACCAATCCGGAGGGTCAGCAGCTTCGTGATATTCCGGTGGATGGTATGAAGGTACGTTTCAGTTTGGCTCCGTATGCGGGCAAGAACATTCGTATTGCGTTCTACCGCGAGGCGAAGACGACTTCTGCCACCGGTGTTGCGATCCATGTGGATAATATCCGTTTGGCGTACTTCACGAAGGAGGTTGAGTATGCTTCGGCTTGCCAGTTCGAGGATATCCAAGTAGGTGATATTTACCTCTCCGGTGAAGATACCAAACCGGGTATCCATGCTTATCCGACCTGCTTCTACGCGACCGATGCGGATGCCAAGGCGGGTATCAAGGATAGTGTACAGCAATTGGAGATCGAGGTTTACCCAGCACAAGAGACCTATTTCGCGGATACGATCTGCGAGGGCGATACGTATTCCAATTATGACTTCCTGCCGAAGAGTCAAACGGGCGTTTATCGCCGTAAATTGCAAACGGCGGATCATGGTTGCGACAGTATCGTGACGCTGAACCTCTATGTGATCCCGCGTGCATACGCTGAGGATGTAGAGATAGCGCTCTGTCCGGGTGAAAGCTACGAATGGAATGGTCAATCTTATAACCGCGCGGGTATATTCCGCTATACGACGATCTCCGCTGCCGGTTGCGACAGTATCGAGACGCTGATCGTTTCGTACGCCGATGCCGAAGATACCATCTTCGTTTCCAGTCGGGTAGAGGAGAAAGATCTGCCGTTCACCTATGAGAATGCCGAGCATCCGTATATCATTGGTCAGGCTCCGATCTACTATGCGGAGGGAACGCCGTTAGGCGAATACAAAGATACCGTTTTGGTACAGGGTGTCAGCTGTTCCGTTGTATTGGTACACACGCTAACGATCTATCGTGCGGATGGTATCGACCAGATAGAAGATGGTGCGGATGGTGTCCGCAAGGTGCTTATTCATGACCAGCTCTATATCATCGTTGATGACGAATGGTATAACGCAGCCGGTCAAAAAGTAGCCGATCCGCGTAAATGATAAAACTGTACAGCTAATACCCTGCTATTGCATAGGTAATGCATAGGTAATGCATAGGTATTGCATAGGTATAGCATAGGTAATGCATAGGTATTGCACAGGTGTTGTATAGCTGAAGCAAAGGAGCTGCCCGAAAAGGGTGGCTCTTTTGTCATTTTGCAAAGTAAATATAGCAAAATTGCGTCATTTTGGCGAATTTTATTAAAAAAATTTGCACATTTCGAAAATTATTTGTAATTTTGCAGCCCAAAATGTATATTATGCCTATAA
>Ga0247610_10002728_pt1 | contig 20075 bp, 15 predicted proteins | sample 174DNAGHGhighgp2_FD_193483 | JGI IMG/M metagenome (GOLD analysis project Ga0247610, IMG submission 193483) | Sheep rumen microbial communities from Palmerston North, Manawatu-Wanganui, New Zealand - 1742 DNA GHGhigh gp2 | ecosystem: Host-associated > Mammals > Digestive system > Stomach > Rumen...
AATATCTAAAAAGGCACATGCCAGAGTTGCTCCTATTTTTGAGGGTGTAATTATTAGTGCTATACCTTTATTCTTTGTTTGGTTAGTATGTGGTATATGGCATGGTGCTGGTATTAAATATGTTGTATATGGTATGTATTATTTTGTAATTATATTATTGGAAATGATTACAGATTATAGAATTAATAGAATGGAGAATAAGCCATTTGTATTAAAGATGCTATTGTGGGCTAGAACATTTATTATTATTGTAATAGGTCTTGCAATATTTAAGAGTAAGACATTAACAGATTTTGGTTTAATGATGAAGGCTTTAGCTGTTGGTAATGGTACAACAGGATTCTGGACATTACTTTCAGGGGCTGAAATTGGTCTTATGTTTGTGGTAACAGCTATTGCATGTATAATTAATGTTTTAGTTAAATATAAGCCAAAGCTTTCACTAGATAATTTAAATCCATGGGTAAAGATGGCGGCATTTACAGTTGTAGTAATTGTAATACTCTTATTTGGTTGCTATGGAGCTACATATGTTGGAATAGATCCAGAGTATGCTGCATTCTAAAAGGAGGAAATAGTTATGAAAAGAACAATTATTTTACGTATTACAAGAATTGTTATATCAATTACCCTTATAATAATGGGATTTTTAGTCTTTTCATCTATGTGCCCAAATACGGATGCAAGAACAGAGCGTACTATTGGATATAGAGATAGTGAATATAAAAGTAGTGAATTATGGTATATTGGAAACTCAAATATGAAATCAGGTATTATACCTGATATTGTATATAATCAAACAGGTCTTATTGGTTATAATTCAGGAGAAGCATATATGTCTATGCAAAGGCTTTTGAATGTTACAAAGGATTTTTATAATTATCAAAATCCAAAGCTTATAATATTTGAGACTGATGTTTTAATTGATTGTGTAGATGATTCACAAGATGATAATCTTCATTTTTATGATGGACCAATTCAAAGATTTTATCATAATCATGATTTCTGGAGAAAGAGTGTACAAACTAAGAGAATCAAATCACATCATGGCTATAATATGAAACAAAGCACTATGGATGCGGCTAACAAGGCTGATTATAAGGATAAAAATGTACAAATAGAGTTTTGTGATAAGAATAAGGCTTTGTTAGATCAGTTTTTATCTATAGCTAATGAGCATGAAACAAAAGTTTTATTTGTATCTCTTCCAGCTACAAAGCATGGAAATAAAAAATCACAGGATGGAATTAAGGAATATCTTAGTCAGACGGATGAAGTACTAATTGATTTTTCTGATTTTGATAGGGCAGGACTTGATAGAAGAACATGTATGGCTGATAATAATCATATTAATTTTAAGGCTGCATATAAGGTATCAAAATATATAGGAAACTATATTAATGATAATTATGTAATTAGTACTAATTGTGAGCATCAACAATTTGATAATGAGGTTAAAAAATTCAACAATAAATATTGTAAGAATTTAGAATAATTATTGAGTGGTTCGAATATCCTGTGCTACGTCATTAGTTGACGTAGTTGAACATACTACAGTCTCTATAGGATATGGGTGTTTGATTTTACAGATAGACTTAATAGAAGAATAGATCGGATTAATTATAATCTGGTCTTTTTTTATTATGTTGACAATTTAGATAGGGAAGAGTTTTATTGAAAAGAGAGGTTTGATAATATGAAAAAATCAATTTAGGGCATTGTTATTAATTATTTCTATTTAGTATACGAAAATAAAGATATTATTTATTTAGTTTTTTTGTGCTACATAATTTTATTATATTGAAAAAATTATGTGATATAATATTATTAAAGAATAAAGGAATAAAGAAAAAAAAGTTGCTTAAAATTTTTTAGGTTGTATATTTTTATTATAATTAAAATGTGATATGTTATAATATAATCATAATAAATAATAAAGATATTATTTATTTATTTTCTTTGGGTGGTGAAATTATATTATAATAAAAAAACCTTATGATATAATATAATCATAAATAAAAATAAAAGTTAAATACTTTTGTTTTTGGGTGGTAAAATTATACCATAATAAAAATATTATATGTTATAATATAATTAAAGAATAAGAGAAAAGAAAAAAAGTTTCATGAAATATTCTTTGTGCTACATAATTTTATTATATTGAAAAAATCATATGTTATAATATAACCATAAATAAAAATAAAGATTAAATAATTTTGTGTTGCATAATTATATTATATTGAAAAAATAATGTGATATACTTTTGAAAAAAAATTTAATTATTAATAGTTGATAGATATCAATCTATCAACTTTTTTTTGTAAATTTTTGCTAATTACCAAGAAAGATATGTAATGAAAAGGAGGTGATTATATGAGGGTTGGTAAATAGTTTTAATGTATAGCATATATAAAATAAAAGGAGGAAATGATATGAAAGATAAGATGGCTATATATATTTTTTGTTACGGTTTTAATCATGATGAAAATAGACCGATTGCTGCTGAAAGAATGAAATATATTAATTCTGATACTGAATCATATGGAGATGAGAAATATTTTGGTTGGAGGCTTCTTCAAATAGCTTTTGATGAAACCTTTGGCGTAAATGTTGATAATTTAAATCCTCGCCAATTAGAAACTGGTAAATGGATAATAGATAATTACTATTTTAGTATTTCAGATAGTGGAAAGTATGTTATGGTAGGAGTATCAACAAAGCCACTAGGTGTTGATGTACAAAAAATTAGAGAAGTACCATATGATCATTTTGTAAATAGAGAAATGTGTCCAGAAGAAATAGAATACTACTTAGGTAAAAAACCGTGGGAACATTATTATGAGCATGTAGAAAAAGAAAGTATTTATAAATGTTATGGTAAGGGTCCAATAGAGTGGAAGAAGATAAATACATTAAAATATAAAGATAGATTACATTCTGGCGAATTTGGAGATTATTTATATTCAATATGCAGTGAATTATTTATAGATAAAGATTTTAAATTTAAGATTCAATGTAATTTTAATATAGATGATCCTTTATTTATTACAAAGCATAGCACAATATATGGAAAATACGATTAGAAAAAAGTAATTTAAAATAGTCCGTTATTCTTAACAGTTGATAGATTTAAATCTATCAACTTTTTTTGCGTTTTTTGCTAATTATCACAAAAAAATGTAAGAAAAAGGAGGTGATTATATGAGGATTGGCAAATAGTTTTAATGTATAGCATATATAAAATAAAAGGAGGAAATTATATGGAAAATATAGAAAGAATGCTATTAGAAAAGAAGGATTTTTGTAAAGATATTACGTTTGATAATGTCTTTGGTTATGATGAATTAAAGAACGAACTTAAGCTTGTTGCTTCATGGTGGAATAATCGTAATGAAATTAATAAAAAAGGAATAGATATTCCGCATGGGATTTTATTGTATGGTAAGCCAGGTACAGGTAAGTCATTAATTGAACATGCACTTATTAATCTACTTGACGATTGTAAGGTAATACTAATTGATGGAAAAAATACAAGTAATGAATCAGATGAAATAATTGAAAAATTTAGTTTTGCTAAATCTCTAGATAAGCTTGTAGTTGTATGCATTGAAGAAATTGATATTCTTGCACGAAGCAAGGAAAGACAATTATTAAATGAATTAGATGTTTTAAATTCAAATTCCAATGTATTTATAATTGCCACATGTAATGATGTCTATGCAGTATCAGATGCGTTAAAAAGACGTGATAGATTAGATTATATTATCAAAATTGGATTACCAAATGAAGAAGATCGAAAATCAATTTTAAAGAGTTATTTTACTAAAAGTAATATTATTTCAGAACTAGATTATGATTATTTAGGATATATTACATATTTATTTACTGCTGCAGATCTTAAAGCTGTTGCTAATGAGACTTTATTGAGATTTGGAAATAATCCAACTAATAATCATGTTGAATCTGTTGTAGATATGATTTCAAAAAGAAGTAATAAGTACTATGGTGAATATGCTGTTGATTATATGACTGCTGTGCATGAGGTAGGCCATGCTGTTGTTGCATATTTAAATGATGAATACTTTAAATTTTATAAGGCAACATTAGAATCAACATCAACAATGAGTGGCCTATGTAAGGTTTTTCCTACCAATAAGAAAAATGGTGATTATAATAGAATAATTGCTGATATAGAGATTTCAATTGCAGGACATATTGCCTGTAAAAAACTATTTAATTATTCAAGTGAAGGAGCAATAAATGATTTAGAAAAGGCAAGAAATAGATCTGCATATTTAGTAAATACACTTGGATATAAAGGCTTAGATAAATTATTAAGTCATGAACTTCATTCGTTTAAACCAAGTAATAATAAAATGGTTAGTAACGAAAAGAATTCAGCAAAAATCTTATATAAATGTGAGAAAAGGGTTAATAAAATCGTTAAAAAGTATAAGAAGGAAATAATCGAACTAGCAAATATTCTATATGACAAGAAAACAATCACTAGTGATGATATTAAAGAAGTTATGAATAAAAAATAAAATATGTGATGTTATATGTTTCTATAAAATTAATGATTAATAGGATGAGATGATATGCTTAATATTCCAAAGATAAAAGGAGAGATATAAATTTTGGTATAAGAAAAAACAATTTAAAGAAAGGAGAATTATATGAAAAGAGATATTAAATCCATAAGTAAAACATTTAATGATCAAGTTCATGAAATAACAAAAGTATTACATGGCTATAGACACTTTACAAAAGAAATAAAAAAGTGTTTTGAGAAATTAGGTTATGTAATTAAAAAAAGTAATAAGCATTTTAAATGTTTTTACAAAAACATGTTCGTTACAACAATTGCATCAACACCAAGTGATACATATGCTGCTAATCAGATAATAAGACATATTAGAACATTTTGGGAAGATTATGAATGTTCAAAAAATAAAGGAGAGTAGGCGCTATGCTCTCTTTTGCGGAGAAATTTTGAATATAAGCCTATTAAGTAATTGTTGTATGTAAACAAAAGTAAATAAAAAAACTTAATAATATAATTATTAATATAAATACTAGAAGAAAAGTGTTTGATAACATTTATCTTCTAGTATATCATTATCATTGTAAATATAAAGGTAGAAGAAATCGTCTTTAATTAGACGATTTTTTTGTTTTTGTATCAAACGTTGCTCTTACGGATCTTTACAATTGAAGAAAAATATGATCTAATATTAAAGAGTTAAGTCGATTAAATATGAGGTGATATTATGCCAACTATTGATGCAAAAGAATTTATAAATAGCAAAATTATTGAAATGAAGAATAATCATGCCTGTTTAAGAGGAAAAAGTGATGACTATGTATTCTCTGCATTGTGTTTAAAAAATAATTTTTATAAAAATCCATCTATAACTTTTAATGATGATATTATGCTTGAATCATTAGTTGATGGAGTTGCTGATGGTGGTGTTGATATTCTATTATCTGATCCAAATAGTGAGACATCAGATTTAGTATTATGTCAGTCTAAATATTATGAGAATATTTCGTATGACGAAATGGCTGATGCATTACATAAATTAATTGATTTTTATAAGGACATGGAAGCAGGTCGTTATGGCGTTGCAAATTCAACAGTCCAAAGAAGATTTATTACTCTTAATTCTGAAGTTGGTGATGAATCAAAAATTATATTTGTTTTATATACATCCTCTCAACAAAATCGAATTAGAGTAGATAAACTAAAAAAAGTATTAAAAGAAGCATTTAATAATGATCCTAAGTTTGATTTGAATGTTTATTTTGGTAAAGATATTGTTGAAGAGATAATAGAAGCTGAATCAAGAAGACCTTATGTAGAAAATGGGAAACTTAAAATTGATAAATCAGGGAATTATTTACTTTATGGTGAAGGGGCTTCAATCGTTAATATTTCTGCATTCTCATTAAAAGAATTATATGCTATTCATAATACTAATTTATTGTCAAGGAATCTTAGATATTATATCAAGAAGAAGGATATAGATGATTCGATTGATAAAACAATTAATGAAGAACCTGATAAATTTTGGTATATGAATAATGGTTTAACTATATTATGTGATGATTATGAAATATCAGGAACAGAATTAAAAATAAAAAACTTTTCTATTGTTAATGGTGGTCAAACCACAACTTTAATATATAGAAATGCTACTATTGATAGAGACCATGATTTTTATCTTCCTTGTAAAGTTATTTTAATTGAAGGTGATACTGAAGATCAACGTTCGCAATTTAGTTTAGATGTTTCAAAGGCGACAAATTCACAAAAAGCTATAAAATCTATAGATTTAAAGGCTAATGCTCCTGAGCAAGTACGTTTTGTTAATGCTATGCGACAAGTTGGTGTTTTTTATCAAACTAAGCGTGGTGAGCCAATTCCTAATGCTTTTAAATTAGATTATAATAATTCAGATTTAGCCGAAATTGGAAAGTTATGTTTGGCGGGTATTTATCAGTTGCCTGCAACTAGTAGAAGCAAGCCTTCAACAATGTATAGTGATCAATACTATAATCAAATTTTTAATTCTGATCAAAGTACTATTGCGCAAATATCAAGAGATTTATTATATGTTGATTATTATTTTAGAAAAATATTTATAAAGAAATTTGATGTTGATCATGCAAATGAAGCGATAATACCTTTTGCTCATAATTCAAGAACGATTTGTTTGTCATTTATAACATTAGCGTCTAGATATATAAATGGGTATATTGATAATGGAATATTGTCTGAAAGGTTAAGACACGTTGGAGAAGATAGATACTATGAAAATTATTTCTATGATTTCTTTGGAAATTTAGGCTTATTTAAGAAAGTGTTCACACAAAATGCTTTTGAAAACAAGGATGAATTAGATAGTCATTTATATGTTATTTTTAGTAAATTAATAAGTGAAGGTTCCAAATATTATAATTTTGTTAAAGAAAATGATCCTTCACTGAATGAAACAAATTTTTTAAAAAATGATACCAATTATTATAAAATCATAAAAAATGCTTGGTCTGATTTAGTGGAAATTGTTAGAAACAATCAGACTATATTTAAAGAAGATTAAAAACTATACAGCCAATTTAAATTGGCTGTTTTTTATAGATTACTTTTTGAGAAAATTCTTTAAATATTTCAAAATAAATCCTCATAATTGTGATTGTTTGATAAAAATGTTATAATAAATTCAACATAAGTATTAAGGAGATTGCGAATATGGTTGTAGATGAAAAACAAATTTTTAATTTGTGGAATACAAATGGTCGAAGAAGCGATATTTTAAATGCATTGTCCATATACATATCAATTTTAAAAGAATTAGAAGAAGAAAACCCTAATGAGAAATGGGGTTCTTACCCTAATTCAATGGCCCAATATAAATTTTATGTCAAAGCACTTTCAGCTTCGCCCGATGTTTTTCAAGAACATAAAAAGTATGACGAGTTTATGGAATTAATAGAAGAGCATAATGATGCTTTTTTAAACAAAAATGAAGATTGGATTAATGACAATTCAAATGATAAAGTTTTCAAGTTGCTAGATGAAGCAATTGAAGCAAGAGCAAGACATTATACATCTAATTTAGTTAGAATGGGATTTGCTACAAATAATAGAAAGATTACGCCTTCTGGAATGTCATTTCATAAAAATGTAATAGATAGAGATTTAATTGAAAAAATATTACCTTTGAGCAATACAAATATTTTATTGTTAAGACAAATGATGAAATTACGTGTTTTTTCTAAAAAAAACAATAATAAACGATATTCATATTCACCATTTTATATGGCATTATATCTTTTGCTGAAAGAAGACAATGTCGATAAAGATAGTTTTATAAAGATTATTCAAGGTGCTAACCCATATTTAGATTACCATAAAAGGGATATATTATTATGTGATGATTTCTCTAATGAGATTAAAGAACATATCTTGATGAATATAGATATTAAAGTTCCCGCTGATTTCTCCAATTTTGAAATGATTTCTAATGAGGTGTTTTCAAAGTATATTAAGAATAGAAAAAGTGGTAAAACAGAACAAGCATATTATGATTTTTATTTTGCAATGTACAGTTATAACTTAAATCAATCTGATGATAACTATGAGAGAATAAAAGAGGTTTATTTGAAATATAAAGATAAAATAAAAAAAGCATTTACTTGTGGTAAGTCTTTGTTCGATTTCGGTACTAATGGTGTTTACAATCATGCCATGTTTGTAGCAAAAAATCAAAATAATCCTTTTATTAAACATGTTAAATTTAATGAGTATTTTTATACTGCCTACGAAAGTTCTAAATATGTTGATACTTTATACGAATATTCCGATACAACAATGAGAATGCTTGGTGCAACTGGTATAATTAGGACATCAAAGCCATTGATAGAATTAGCTTTTAAAAATATATTAAAAGAATTCTTCCCGATTCAATTAGTTAAACAACGAATTTTTATGATAGTTGATGAAGAGGATTATCATAATTATGAATGTGTTGAAGATTCATATTTTGGAAATGTTCAAACAATATCTGATATATTTGGAATTAACGAGAAATTTATTAATTCTAAATTGATTCATTTACAAGAAATATATTGCGTTGATGATCTTAATGGCTTAATTAAGGAGCTTGATAATCAAATTAATAGTAATTTTAATAGATTTATTAAAGAAAATTATCCTCTTACAAAGGTAAAAGAATTATTAGCGCTATTTTCTAATAGAGCAAATGATAGCAAGCTAAAAAAAGAAGTAAGCGAGTCTGCAGATGTACCAACAATATACGAATATATCGTTGGTATTGCTTGGTATTACTTGTCAAATAAAGATTTCAACTTATATGATTGTTTTAATTTAACGCTTAACGCAGATTTTGCTCCAGAAATGCACGCTGGTGGAGGGCAAGGTGATATAGTAATAGATTATGACGATAAGTCTATTATGATTGAAGTCACGTTGATGAATAAGGCTGCACAAAAGCGTGGAGAATGGGAACCAGTATTAAGACATTCTATAAATAATAAAGTTGGAAAATACCCAAAGGAATCATTTACTTTCTTTATTGCAGATGAACTTGATTATAATACAATAAACATTTGGCGAGCAGTAGCTGCTGTGCCGCTTGAATCTACAACTACTAAAGAAAAGGTTAATGGTGTTGTTATAATGCCATTTAGCAATCAGGAAATTTGTTCGTTTTTGAATAAAAATATTAAATCAATTGATATAATCAGTGAAGTAAAAAAATCGTATTTAACTATACCACAAATTACTGATGATAATTGGAGAAAAAATATATTAGAGAAATTTGAATAAAGGCGTTGAAATAAACGCCTTTTTTTTGTAAAATAGATGCGTGAGATGCCTAAAACGGAAATATGGTGATATAATGAGTTTCAATATTAGCAATAGAAGATATCTTGGTAGTAAGGCAAGACTGTTAAATTTTATATCCGAAGTGGTTAAAGATAATTGTTCAAATATAAAAACATTTGCTGATGTTTTTGCTGGAACAGGAAATGTGGCATGGCGTTTTAATAAGAATTCAAAAGTTATTGTTAACGATATTCTTAAATCAAATTATTATGCATATGAAGCATTTTTTAGTGATGAAAAAATAGATTTGGATAAATTATCTCAGTATATAGATTTATATAATAAAGAAGATGGAATTACTGATTATTTTACAGCTAACTTTGCAGATACTTTTTTTAGTAAACATAATTGCATGAAAGTGGATTATATTAGAAATAATATCGAGAGTGAATTTAAAAAAGGAATTATTAATTCTAGAGAACATGCTTATTTAATTACTTCATTATTGTATTCTATGGATAAAATAGCAAATACAGTTGGGCATTATGATGCTTTTAGAACGCATGGAGATTTAAATAAACAACTAAAATTAGAATTATTAGAAATTTCATCGAATGATGAAAATAAAAATAATGAGATTTATTGTATGGATGCTAATGCATTGGTAAAAAATATATCTGTTGATCTTGTGTATATTGATCCACCATATAATTCTAGGCAATATTGTGATGCTTATCACTTGTTAGAAAATGTTGCAAATTGGAATAAACCACAAGTATATGGGACAGCAAGAAAAATGGATCGTTCTGAATTAAAAAGTAAGTATTGTTTAAAAAGTGCCCCAAAAGAATTTGATGATTTAATTCAAAATATAAATGCGCGTTATATTTTGGTGTCATATAATAATATGGGTACTAAAGGTGCGGGAAGATCTCAAGCTAAAATAAGTGATGAAGATATCATAAACTCTTTATCAAAGAGAGGAAAAATTAAAATTTTTGAGACTGACTTTCAACAATTTACTACTGGTAAATCAAATATTAGTGATCATAAAGAAAGATTATTTTTATGCTTCGTAGGTGAAAAAAGTAGTGTATCAAAAGTAAATTCTATAGAAGAGGATGAAAATCTTTTGATTAAATCGCCATTAAATTATACAGGGGGCAAATATAAGTTGTTACCACAATTAATAGAAAAATTCCCGTCAAAAATAAACACTTTTGTTGACATGTTTGGTGGAGGATTTAATGTTGGTGCTAATATAAAAGCTGATTCGATAATTTATAATGATAAAAATAAAGAATTATCTAAAATAATAGAACTGTTTCGTAAATTCTCATCATTTGAAATAATTGAGAGAATTGATAATATTATTGATAATTATAATTTGTCAAAAACGTATATTAATGGTTATACTTTCTATGGATGTGATAGTGAAAGTGGCGTTGGGAAATATAATAAGCCATATTATGAGAAATTAAGAAATGATTATAACGGTTATGCAAAGGAAGATGATTATAAATATTTAATGTTATTAACTTTGATAATCTATGGATTTAATAATCAGATAAGATTTAATTCAAAGGGTGATTTTAATATGCCAGTTGGTAAACGTGATTTTAATGCTAAGATTAGAAAAAATGTCAAAGATTTTACAAATAGATTAAAATCTATGAGATTAACTATTCATCATAAGGACTTTGATAAATTAAGCATTATCAAATTAGACAATCCATTTGTATACTGTGATCCACCATATTATTTAGGTGACGCTTCATATAATGAAAGCAATGGATGGACAGAAAAAGATGAGGATAGACTTTTAAATTATTTAAATTTGTTGAATGAAAATAATATAAAATTTGCTTTGTCAAATGTTATAGAACATAAAGGAATGATCCATTATAAATTAAAAGAATGGGTAGAGATAAATCATTATAATTTAATTTATATAAAATCAAATTATGGCAATTCAAATTATCATATCAAAGATAAGACCGCAATTACAAGGGAAGTGTTGGTAACAAATTATTAATAAAATGTTACTAATATGAAGTAGTTAATTCACAGATTTGTAAAGAAAGTAGTTCTATATAATGATAGAATGGATATTTTCTAATTGCAGTAAATGAATTAGAAATAGATACAGTAGAACCATTTACTGAAGATATAAAAAAGAAAGGAATAATACCAATTTAATAGTAGGAAATTGATGCTTAGTTCTTCAATGCACATTAAGTTAAAAATATAGCTGAGAACGCTATATTTTTTTGTTATAAAATTGTATAATTAAATTGTTGAGAAACTTTTAACTGATTGTTTAATAATTTTTCGGAGGAATTATAATGCTATGTTTAAGGATAAAGTTATAAATGTTGAAGGTATTGATAATTCTGGCTCTGATACATATAGAAGATTTGATTATCAAATAGCATGTGTTATGGAGACCATTTTAACGTTATCAAAAAGCAATACAGATTTTTTTGTTTTACTAGATTATTTAGATGATTATGTTATTGTAGAGAATTCTGGCAAAAAGAATGAGTCAATCACTTTTGTTCAAGTAAAATCGAAGAAAGATGGGCCAATTACAATTAATACTGTTGTAAAAAAAGAATGGATTAAGAAACAAGTTAGTAATTATCATGACTTTTTAGATTCTAGCGTTAAAAATATTTTGAAAACAAATTTTGGAATCAAGTTAGAAGATTCTACCATAATTGATTCGATAAATTATAAACCGTTATCCGAGTTAGAAGAGGAAGGTAAAGCAAAAGAGTTGGTTAAACAAATCAAAAACGAATTAAATGGTGTTGGAGAATTAGATGATTTTGGATTGGTGTGTGCAAATTTAGCTCTTAATTCTTTAGAAAGTCATTTGATTGGTTATTTGAATGAGTATGCTAACAATAATTCATACCAAAATTTATCAGTGCTTGCGATTAAAACAATTTATGAAAAACTATGGTTAGATTTACAAAAAAAACAAGAGTATGTCCCTTCTGATGAAGAAAAGAAGTCTTTTGATACTATATATGAAAAGAAAGGTTTGAATTATTCAAAAGTTGTAGATATTTTTAAAACAACAAGGGATATTGATATTCCAGAAAAAAAACAAATAGATGCTTTTTATTCAAAAAATCATTTTAATTTGGGCTTATTCACATATCCTGAATTTTTGTTGAATTATCATGAGTTTCAAACGGATACAGTTTTATATGGTAGCGAATTGCTATTAGAGTGTTGCAATTTTGTAAAAAAATATTTAGATGATATAAAAAAATGTAGTGATATTTACGAAGTTTCGGTATTGATTAAAGATATTTTAGATAAAGATATTGCTGTTTGTGATTCTGAATACTATAAAAAAAATAGTATCTATATAGCTGGACATATATGTTTTAAGATGTTTTATGAGGATTAAAAATGATTACGATAGAAAGTATAAGATTAGTTGATTATAAGAATAGGAAAGCAAAAAAAGTTTTATTCAAAAGTGGAATTAATTTGATTTCAAGTGATAAAAATTCGGTAGGAAAATCTGTTATTATGAAATCAATTTATCATACTTTGGGTGCACAAGCTGCATTTGATTCGAATTTTAGTACTGAGGATATTATATTTGAAGAATGCTTTAAATATAATGAAAAGTGCTACAAAATAATTAGAAAAAATGATGATTTTGCTATATTTGAAGGAGAAAACCTAAAATCATATGTAAAATCTGGAAACATAGTAAAGCTTTCAGAATTTTATAAAGATAATCTTGGAATGAGTGTTTTTTTGCGAAATAGAGCTAATCAAACAGAGTTGGTTCCTCCTGCATATTTATTTATTCCTTATTATCTTGATCAGGATAGAAGTTGGAAAGAAGATCAAGAACCTTTTACAAGACAAACTATGTCTCAGTATCTTGCATTTAATAAGAATGAGCTATATTTGTATCATTTAGGTTTATATAATGCTGAATATGGTGAATTAAAGGCTAAAATTGATTTATTGCAATCTGAGTTGACTGTATCAAAAAATGAACAAAAGAAAATGGATAGTTCTTTAAATGAACTTAAGGCTATTTTTGAAAATAAAGAGTCATTTTGTGTAAATGAAGAATTAGAGAGTATGATGCGAAATAATTCTAGAACGATGAATGAACTTTTCAGCAAGCAAAACTCTCTAAAACAAGAATTATATTATTTTGATTTATTGAAAAATAAGTGCATAATTAAGTTACGAGAGATGGATGAAGCTATAAAAAAATTGAGTAATGGGTTAAAAATTGATGAGCGTGAAGTTTCTTGCCCGAATTGTGGAACTAATTTCACGATTGATTTGCATGATGAAATGGTATCAATGTATAGTAAACTATTTATTGAAAATGAAAAGACTACTATTGATCAAGAAATTAAATCTATAGACGAAAAAATAATGTTATTAAAAAAGCAAATATATGACATTACTGACAAAATAGAAAAGCAAAATAATGAAATATCAAAAGTAAATAACAATTATGAAAAATATATAACTAGAAAATCATTGTCGAATGTTTATGAAAAACTATTAGTCAAAATGGGAAAATTATCTAATACTATTAATTCAAAAGAAAAAGAATTGAAGGAAAAAGAAGACTTAAAAAGCAGAATAAAGCAATCTACTTCCAATGCGAAAAATAGTTTTATTGATTATTATTCTGAATATCTTATTGAATTAGGAGTCACAAATTTTAAAATTAATGAAATTAAAGCTTTTAAAAAATTAGCTCTTAGTGGAAGTCAGTATGTACGTTCAACTTTGGCGTTGTATTTTGCTTTTTTAAAAACAAAAAAAGAATTTAACGAAAATGGTTATTTATGGCCACTTTTAATAGATTCTCCACGTGAGGGTGAGCAAGATAGATTTAATAGTGAAAAAATTCTTAAATTTATTTTGGATAATGTTTTTGATAATTATCAAACAATTGTTGCTACAGTCAATGTAAATGATTTTTTATCTGAAGCCGAATTAGAAAATATTAATCTAATTATGTTGCCGGATAATGTAGATTCTGTGATGAATGAGTTTGAATTTGAACAAGAAAAAGAAAAAAATATGTCGCTTGTTGCTTTCTTTGAAAGGACATAGGATTAAGTTATTTGGTTCGAATACCATTATCCACTGCTCCGCCATTAGTTGACGTAGTTGAACATAGCACAGGCTCTATAGGTTATGGATGTTTGATTTTACAGATAGACTTAATAGAAGAATAGATCAGATTAAATATAATCTGGTCTTTTTTCTGTTTGCCATCAATTTAGATATGGTATAATTTTATTGAAAAGAGAGGTTCGATAATATGAAGAAAAATCAATTTAGGGCATTATTATTAATTATTTTTATTTTATTTGTGTTTGTTCTAGTTTCATGTGGTTCCAGTTCGACCAATAACCAAAGTGTTGTAAATGATGATGATATTATTAACGACACTGCAGAAGAAAAGCAAAAATATGTTATTGAATTAAATGTTGATAATTATTTGAAATATATTGATATTAGAAATGAGTGCGGCGAGAATATGGATATAGTTTATAAATTTTATGGTTCTTTAAGCGATGCATTCTATGATACTGTTGTTATAACATATAAAACAGGTAAAACAACTGAGTTAAGTGCAGGAGGTTATGGATATTATTATAATTCTAGAACAGGACAACCAACAGTAACAAGTGTTACAGGTAAAGTTATTTATTGGATTTAATTATTAATTGCATTTGATGAGTATTTTGAAGAATATAATTAATTTAAAATTGGAGAAATAATATGGCGGAAATAGGTAATGAGATATTTGATAAAGTGATGGATGAAGCTAATACTTTATTTGGAAAATTGTTTGAATATAATAATAAACTATTAAGACTATGTAATGATAAGACATATACTCCATCATTTGATGAGGTGTATGATTTTTATTTGACATCGCATGCAATGACTTTTATCAAAAATATTTACTTTAATCATTTTGAAGGACCAGGTATCTTTTTAAATTCTAGATGTATTTTAGAAGGGCTAGCTTTAAAGCAAGCATATAAAGATGGAGCTATTGATGAATTCAATATTGAATTATTAAAAAAACAAGACGCCTTAATTGAGTATAAGCAATATAAGAAGTTCAAAGATATAATGGAACATGTTACTATTCCAGAAGAGAAAGAAAAGAAATATAAAGAAGCAGTAAAGTTTTATAAGGAAACTTTAGTTTCATATTCTAATGAGGAAATAGATAAAATTATAAATTCTCAAATACCATTCTTATGTAATCCTAAGATTAATTATCAACAGTTAATTGAAGATCATCTTGGAAAAGAAACTGCTGAGTATTATTCTAAGTTAAGTATTTTGATCCATCCAACATCTAATAAACTTAATAGTATAGAGTTTTATAAATCTATCATACTAGATACATTTAATTGGATTAAGAATATTTATTCATCTTTACCTGATGGTAAAATTGATTTAAAGCAGTATGCCTACTTAGTTATTTTTAGCAGTAAAAATGCTGAAGAATTTAGAGATTCAATTTTAGATGAATGTACTCAAATAGAACAAGTTCAATCTGATTTTATTAAAAACTTTGGTAGCAATTATGTTTCAGATACATTCCATATGACGTCTATGCTAATTCAAGAAATGATGCTTGATGTTGTATTTGGCTTTAATGAGCAGGTTAAATGTAAATGGAAAGTAATGATTGAATTGTTAGCAAGCTTCTATGAGGTATACTTGAATCAAGATGATGTTGATAATTCATATAGAATGCTTCAATATCATGAAGATGTAGCAATGGCTAGGGCATTACATCAAGATACTGCCGTCAAAGAAAACCTGGATAAAGCTTTTGAGCACTATAAAAAGAAGTATCCAAATGGTATTGATTATGAACAATTTAAGCATAAATACGTCTTAACACTTGGATATACTGTTGATGAACAAGGAAAAGTTAAGAACCTAACTCAATTGGTTAATCAATTATGCAATTTATTTGATGATGATAAAGCAATCGGTCTTAATCCTAAAGATGTTCTTAAAATGAATTATGCTGAGTCACAAATGATGTCTCATGCTAATGGATATATGTGGTTTGCAAACACTGGTGCATGGGGAGATGCTCTTAGCGTATTTGATTGCTTCAATCGTGTTTTTAGCTTTATTTGTTTTTGTATGAGTAACATATATAAAGATGGTTATGAGCAAACCAAATTATACAAGCATAAGAAGACCTCTAATGTTTTAAAACAAGCAGGAACATTCATTAGAGATAACACAAAAAGAGTTACTGAGCTATTAATGAAAAAAGATGGTAATTTGTATAAACAATAAACCATAATTATTATAAGTAATATATTGTGACGATTACGAGGTGAATTAAATGTTTTTTGGAAATGATAGTTTCAATAATAAAGTCCATATAGATGATTCAAGTGCAAAAGTTAAATATCATTGCCCACTTTGTGATTCACTACTTGTAAGAAGAATGGGTGAAATAAAAGCTCACCATTTTGCTCATGCCAAAGGAATGATATGTAGAGACACTTGGCATTATGAAGAAATGTGTGAATGGCATTCTTCATGGCAAAATAGGTTTCCAAAAGAATATCAAGAAGTTGTAAAGCAGCACAACAATAAAAAACATAGAGCAGACGTTTTAATTGAAAATAACAAGCTTGTAATTGAATTTCAACACAGTAAGCTTTCAATAGATGAGTTTAGAGATAGAAATTCGTTCTATAAATCATTGGGATATAAAGTGATATGGATATTTGATAGAATAGATGATTCGTTTGAAGATAAGATATATTCACTATACAATAATAATTATGAATGGACTAATCCTGACTCTAATTTTAGACAAATGAATGTGGCTAAAGAGGAAGCTATTATTTATTTTGAATTATCAGAAAAAGAAATGGATAATACTCCTCTTGTAAGAGTTACATATGCAAAAGAAGAGTTTACATATTTTGAAATATATAGAGGCGGAGGCTTATCGATTGATCAATTTGTTGATGCAGCATTAAATAATCCCTCACTAATTTTACCAGCTCCTAAAGTGCCTGATGCACCTGATTCTATAGATGGAGGTAAAACTGTAGAAGAACTATGGAATGATAGCTATTCATGCATGTATATTAAAAATCTATTCACTAACGATGTAATGGTTGTTTTTGGAAACAATGGTGAAATTTCCACTAATAAAGGACATATTTCTGGGAAATATGCTAAAATTGATTACTCTAAGCCTCATAACTATAGGGGAACAGGCCGAAATTATATAATCAAGGATCAGGATAAAAAGATTTGGTCTGTTATCGATTCGGTTAAGGATAAAGGATATGAAGAAAGAGTAAAAAGAAAAGAAGAATTAAAGGCAAGAATAGAAGCTGATAGGAAGCGAAGAGAAGCTGAATTACAAGCAAGAAGAGATGCTATAAGTAAGTTGGCTGTTAATTGTAATTCTATTCCTGAATTAATGGCTATTAATACTAATAAGCTATTATATGTTAAGAACTTATTAACTAATAAAGAATATTGTATAATAACTTATTTAGGCAATAGATTTCCACCTGCTTATAGATATGATTCATCAAAATCTAATGTTGGAACTGAAAATCTGTCAGTAGAAATAGAACCGGACTATAATGAAAAAGTATGGGTGTTTGTAAAATCGCCAGAAGAAATCAAAGAAGAGATTGAAAAGGAAAAGGTACGAAAGAAACAAGAAGAACATACTAATTTAATTAATAGAATAAAAGAATGGGAAAATACTCATCAAGGTTATAATACAATTAATGAAATTGCTCATCAAAGAACAAATGAAAATGAAATGTTCGTATGTAATATGATGAGTGGTAAATCTTATAAATTAAGGTTTAGGACGTTATATTGGAAATATATAGACGATAAATTATTATATGAATGTTTTATTGATACTCTTTCAGATGAATACTTTGATTATAAAATATGGAAGAGAATATCATAGGAAATAATAGAGATGGTGAAAGATTTGTAAAAGGTAGTGATGGTTCTATCTATTATACAAATGATCATTATGGAAATTTTACTAGAGTAAAATAATGGAGAAAATTAATGAATAAGGTAGAATACTTGGATAAACAAGAAGTAAATCATATTAAAAATAAATATGACAAGAAGATTTATGAAATTAATGGTGACGAGCTTAAAACTTTAAAAGATTTTTTTGATTTTATATATGCTTTATTTGGATTTCCTAAATATAATGTATATAGTTATGATGCATTTATAGATTGGATGACAGATGATTATTTCAAATGGAATCCATTAATTATTATTGTTAATAATGCTGAGAATTTCATGGAAAACTCAATTTCTGATAAAGAGACTTTACTTGATGTGTTTAACAATGATATTATTCCATATTGGGAAAAGAAGGGATTTACATTTAGATTGATTTTTGAATTGAATAATCATCCAAATATGAAGAGTCCGGTTTGATTATGAAAATAGTTGATCATTTGAGAAAGAGTAATAATGTATAAAAGAAAGTTTAGAATATGACATTGGTTGTGAACCAATCGGAGGAAGTTTATGGAAACTAGCATATTTAATACGTAAACAAGCATAGAAAAAGATGATCAATATGAAATATTTAGTATAGTTTATGATAATGATGGGGCTAAAATAGTTTTGAGGGGAATTAATTTTAGCTATGAAATAGTATTTGGTGCAATAAGTGCACTTTATCAATCGCACCAGGAGTAAGAATTGTTATAATTAACGAGAGCTAGAATCTCGCCTGGTGGATTTATAAAAGTTTATTTTATTTATAACAAATTATAACAATTTATAACAAATTATAACAATATAAAATTGTTTTAATCAGAAAAAAGGTATCTTGTGCAAGATACCTTTTAATTTTCGTTATAATTATCTAAAAATTCTTGTGCAGTTCCAAACCAATCATCAGCTTCATCACTTTGAATCCACATATTGCCATAGTTATTTATAATTAATTTTATTATTCTTTTAGCAATTGGAATAGAAGTATAATTTAAATTTGTTAAAAAAGCTTCTTTGTTAGGACACCTATCTACAGTGTCATCCATCATACATTCAGGATCACTCAATATATCATTAGGAGATAATTCTAATTCGAATCCTGAATACTTTTTCTTCATGTATATTAAATGAGTATCATCATTTAATAATGGATATGACTTAAATTCTTTTTTGATGATTTTATTAATAGATTCATATGTTATTGGTTCATCTGTTAATATTATTAAGTCTCTCATTTTTTATTCCTTTCTAGTAGATTCTTTTTATTTCTTACTACGTTAAATGTTTTTCTTTATAATTCTTTAATTTCTTTTACAATATTTATTATTTTTTCTTTTTTATTGTTAGGTATATCTTCTAATATTTTAATAAAATCCTTAGTAAAATCATCTTTAATATCGTTATTGATGTTTTCTATTACCTTATTAAAACCATTTTCTGAATTTACCATTATTATAGGCCTATCTAGTAAATAATCAGTAGGTATTTTAAATATATCACTAAGCTTTATTATTTGAGATATATTTGGTTCTGATCTTCCTGTTTCCCATGATGATATAACATATTGCTTAACATTCATTAGATTAGCTAATTCAATTTGAGTAATATTATTTCGTTTTCTTAATTTTGTTAATTGCTCATTGAATGACATTTT
>Ga0247610_10002729_pt1 | contig 20074 bp, 5 predicted proteins | sample 174DNAGHGhighgp2_FD_193483 | JGI IMG/M metagenome (GOLD analysis project Ga0247610, IMG submission 193483) | Sheep rumen microbial communities from Palmerston North, Manawatu-Wanganui, New Zealand - 1742 DNA GHGhigh gp2 | ecosystem: Host-associated > Mammals > Digestive system > Stomach > Rumen ...
AAGTAAATCTTCCTTTGAATAAGACTGATATTTCGTAACAAGATCATTATAATCAGCAATGTCATTTTCTGTTAATGCACCAATAATATAAGAATAACGATAATCATTATATTCTTGTTCATATGCATTAATTTTCTCTCGCAATTCAGGAGACATATCTTCTTTCATTTCATTCGTAAAATGCCAGATATATCTTGATCCAGACGGATTACAATTTACTACAGCGGCTGTCATATCATCGTCACCAGCTGTTAATCGAAAACAGTTTTTAATATTATCCGTATCTACCGATAGATTAATGTTTTCTCCCAAATTATCTTTATTAATAAATATTCCACTATCTGTGCCATAGCGTGGAATTATTTTTTGACTATGTGTACAATCTGGATTAGTGCATCCTTCAGAAAAATCACCACGTTTTTTACATTCGGGACAATAATCTTTTGCATCATAGAATGAAATAGTTCTCTTAAATGTATTATCCTCTTCATCCGACTCACCGAATATAATAATACAATCCACTTCTTGAGCCAATTCTTTTAAGCATCCAATAACTTCGTCCCCATCAAATGAGAACGTTCTTTTTAAATTTTTTAAAGTATCATCAACATGAAATACTGAATAATGTCTTGCTTTATCATGTAAAATTCTATCCACAATTGAAGCATCTGGATTAGTAGGATTATAAAAAACAGTATCTTCATAATCATCTCGATCTATGTCCTCTTCAGTACGTATTTCTACTTCAAAGTTTTTAGATTGATTTAATTCAGCGTACTGTGCCAGAGTTCCTGTTAAGTGTTTTACTGTATCATCATTCTCATCAATGGTTACAGTAATTTCATACCAAATACCCCTAGCTTTAATATGTGGCACATAGATAGGAATATATAACAATTTAAAATTTTTGATTTTATCCCATAAAGGATTTTTAAAAGTGTTAATATATTTATGTACATCGCACGACATTTCAGACAGCAAAATACAGCCATCTTCTAAAGACACTTTTACAGTTAAAGTTTGTTCATCAATTAAAACAACCCCTAACTTTTGCCCACTTTTATTTGCTAAAATACATGAGGGAACAATAGGTTGTCGTGCCGAATCCAATTCTATTCTATTCATTTGTCCCTCCTTCTTTATTTATTCATATCGGGATCACCTTTCTAATTGGATTATATGTAATTGTGTATTCACAAGGAATAGAAAAGGTGACCACGTTTTCATTCGTTTCATAATTATTACATATCCTGAAAAATTGATAATTGAAATCGTTATACACATCGTGAGCACTATTAGAAGAAGATATCTGTAAATATTTTGAAAAACTAATTACTTCATCAACCTCACAATTTTTTACAATGGTTGTTCTATCATCAAAATCGTTGTAGATTTCTAAGTCACCACTTTGTGAACAAACAATCGTCATGTCAGGATATAAAAAGCCTTGTTCTACAGAAGAATCTTGAATAGTTATTGATCCATTAGAATCAACCGTTCCAGAATACTGTATGTCATTTTGGAGCGCATAAGGTCGTGTACTCACAAAAGTTATGGTTACACCTATACGATTTGAGCCAGCGATTTCTTCTGTTAAATTAAAACTTCCTTCCCAAAATACATCATTGTATTGGGAATCAATCAATCGAAAAGCATGTGGTGCTGGTCTGCATAACCACCTTTTTAAATCCTCTACATCTTGAACTGTTAAATATATATTATCATCCTTACAAGGATTCTTAATAATACTAATAGTAAAAGTCAGAGTAGAAGAGTAATTCTGATATAAGAAAGGCTGTTCTTTACCTGAAAATAATGATGTTTGCGCAATATTTCTTTGCCCCTCAACTGGGACATCGCCTGTGGTGAAATTTGCCATGATATATTTACCGTCTTTGAAATCATTTAAGGCGATATTATCATACATAAAGTTTGTTATACTCAACTATAGCACCACCTTTCATGTTACTTTGAATTAAGTTCTATTAAATGTTGGTATGATTGTTTTAGCTGTTCAACAGCTTCTAAACCCGCTTGTAATGTACGAGCAGTTTTTTTGTTTTCTTCAATCATTGCTTCGCATTCCCTCAATTTTTCTAAATATTCTTGAATAATATCTCTTTCATCCATTTGGTTTCTCCTTAAATAAAAAACAATGAGCACCCTTTTACAGGTGCCCATTGTAAAAACATTATCTAAAACGAATAGAATTGCCTTTAAGCGAATTATTGCCATTTAACTTACCAATAGATATTTCCTGAATATACTTGGTAAAGTTAGGATCACGCTGTGCTTCACGCATAAATTCTGTATAATTCGTGACTCCATCCATCTTAAATGTAATATAGTTGACAGTATCGCCACTAGTATTATTAGTGGTTGTGATATTTTTATTAGGTCTCATATCCATATGACTTGCAATAAAATCAACTGGATTGGACATGCCTTTAAGCAGATTAACGGCTGCATCATGAGGAAGAACAGTTGAACCCTTTTCAAGACGGGTATAAATCTTACCTTGTTTATTGATAAAGACTTCATTACCTTTTTCATCTACACGATAAATATCGGATTTAGCGACCTTTTTTGTACCAGTAGCAAGTCCTTTAATGCCCGTTCTGCTAGTTCCTGTTTTTGATGCAGGATTAGCTGTGCCTTTTAAAGCATTGCCTGTTTTCTTTTTGATCTTACCATCTTTGTCGGTTTCATAAGTATAGCCGCCAACAGTGAAAGTACCCTTCTGTAAAATACCGTTGGAATTAAAATAGTAACTATCATTACCAATCTTTTGAACGCCAGCAAGCATTTTACCAGTGTTAACACTGAAATAACGCCTGCCTTCCTTCATATCTTTCCAGCCAGTTTGGATAGCACCAGAATTAAAGTAATATGTACTACCATTCTGCTTATAAAGACCAGTATATTTATCTTTTAATGCACCAGTTTTACTATCTAATAAGTAATATTTATTACCAATTTTTTGTACGCCAGTAAGCATTGAACCATCTTTAACACTAAGGTAATATTTCTTACCGCCTACGGTCTGCCAACCAGTTTGCTTTTTGTTATTCTTATAATAATAAGTTTTTCCATTTTCTTTAACAAAACCATTTTTAGCTTTTGTTGTTGTAGTCGTTGTTGATGTCTTTTTAGGAGTTTTTGCTGGTTCAGTTGGCATTGTAACTTTTTGAGGTACAGAAGGAGTAACCGTATCTTTTATAGTAGTTGCAGATGTATTAGTGATGGTTCCGTTTGTATCAGATGTTCCACTTACAAGTGCTCCAGTTTGCTTAGCTATATTAGAAACATTACTATTAAGATTCTGTACGTCTTTATATGTTGCTTGTAACCCACTACTAATAGTGTAATTTACTGCTTTCGCAACACTTTGAATCGTAGCACAAATATCAGCACCAGATTGATTAACACCAGAGACTGCCTCTTGTAAAAGAGCATCTATATTATCTAATTTGGCATTTAAGAAATCTTCATATCTTTCCTGCATATTAGACAGCGCATCTTTAATATCAGAAATCCTTTGGTCTTCCTGAGTTTCTTGCATATCTTTCTGGGCTTCTTTAAGCTCATCTCTGAGTTTTTGTCTACGGGTTGCGCCCTCTTCAGAATCGTCACCTTCCATAGACCTTAATTGCTTCTGTAAAGAATTGATTTTCTTTTGCTTTTCAGCAATATCATCGGCATATTTCTGCTGATCACGTTCAGCATCTAATGCCTCTTCATATTTATCAATCAATTCTTCCATAGCTTCAATCTGCTTTTTAATACCTTTTTCTACCAAATCAGCTATAGCTTCTTTTTCAGAATGAGCGTTTGAAATAGCATCTTGTTGAGCCTTCAACCATGTATTGCGTTGGTCAATTAAAGTCTTATTATTAGGGTCTTTCGCAATTTCTTCATTTAATTCTTTAACAGCTTCTCCATACTTCTGAGCCTGTTTGATGTAAAGGTCGTACCTTTGAGCTTCTAAGCCAAAAGCGGCTTTTCCTTTATCGGTTATGAACCCAGTATCTTTATCAAAAAGATCAATTTCATTAATCAATTCACCAAGAAACTCTGCTTCGTCAGCCAGATTAGACAGCTGTTCTTGTCCTCTGTCAAACTTATCCCAACGTAATTGACGAATAGAATTTAACAAAGATTGAATTTCTTTATTCGTAGATATTACTTCATTATTGATATTCTTAATTTGAATATACCATTTATACCATTCTTCAGAATATTTTTTAATGCGTCCTGCTTTAACGGCATTATTTAATTTATTTTGAAGGTCAGTAGCTTCTTTTGTTAATGCATTGACTCGTTTTTGATTTTGAAGAATTTGATTAGAATAAAATTGTTCTGCTACGTCATATCCACGCTCTACTGTTAAATCAACTCGATTTTGAAGATCAGTAATATTAGCATTAATATTATTGAGAGTAGTTTCCCACTTGGTCTGAATAAGGGTTAACTGCTGAATAGTAAGCTGAGATAATTTATTTGTCTGCTCTTGAACCTTTTGTTGCAGTTTAACATATTTCTCATACCAAGTCTGATAAGCTTGAATCTTTTTCCAAAGACCTTCGTCCTTGACATCGTTAACAGTAAAGTATCGTCCGCTGTTAACCGAATTTTGGATTCGATTAATCCAAGTTTGACTTAAAGCGGTTCCAGAAGCTCCTTGGGAATCTTTTTTGTAACCCTCGTCTCCATTTTTCAGACCCGCTTGTTTGGCTGCATCTATTGCTTTACGAAGATAATTACGAGTTTTATCAGTGCTTTTTAAAGAAGCATTGATTGCTTGGATTTCTTTATTAACCGTTGCCAAATCTTGTACTAAAGCAGAATTACGGTTGCCAAAAGTGTCATAAGTCTTAGCTGCATTGGCATCTAATCTAGAAATTAAAGCGTCAATTCGATTAAGCCTGATCTCAATTGCATCAAGTGTTTGAAGATTATCTTTAGATGATTTGTTAGAAGAGTTAGATTTATGAGTATCTTTTTTTTTGTCTTTGCCTTTTTTATCCTTGTTGGTAGTAGTTGTAGTAGTCTTCTTTTTCTGTGCGGTCTTAGCAGCATTTAAATTTCCAGTTCCAGTACCACCGGGATAAGCCGAACCAAACAGTGCGCCATTCCAGCCAATTGTACCAACTGCATAAGCTTCTCCTTCAAATTCTTCCTCATCAAAATCTTCATCGTCTATAGTACCTTTGGCGAAAGAACCGCCTATCATTTTTCCATGAGAACCTGTCACATAGCCATTTTTTAATAATTGTTCAGATTGCTTATGATTAAAAACGATAGCACCTTTAGGAAGATTAGTAAATGTCGGATCACCATTATTAAGAATTCGCCAATGCCCATCTGGAGTAACAACTATTTCACTGCCCAATTCATTTATCAAAGCACCTTTTTCTGCTTTAGGAAGTCCCCACATACCATTTGCATAAGCACGACCTTTAGATACAAGAGTACCTTGAGCATGAGCAGTGCCATCAACGTCTTTAGTTTGATGTCCACCTGATGAATTTTTATAAATTGTTTCTTTGGTTGTGGTGTGCGTTGTTTTAATCTTAACTTCTTTATCTTTTAATTTATCATAAACGTCAGTCAAAAAGTTTCTAACAGTACTAAAACCAGAAGTTATCACACTTAAATGACTTTCTTTTCTTTTTGGCACATCATCAATTGCGTCTTTTGCTTTACGAGCTGCGGATGTTGCACTTGATGCATTGCCTAAAAATTTTATTTCGGGTTTTTTCTTACCTAATTCATCAGCCTTTTTGCCCGCTTCTTTTGCATTTTTATTAAATGGAGTAGTATTACCATTTACGGTTACGGTTGCTTTCGTGCCATCTATAGAAGCAATATCTTCACTTGTTGCAGTTAATTTTTCTTCTGCATCTGTAACATCAGCTTCTCCAGTTACTTCAAAACCTTTACCATCCATTTCAGCCATACGATTTTCCATATTAGCTAGCTTTTGATCGGCGTCTGTTGTATTAGCTGTAACTGTTGTATTTTCTACAGTATCTTTATATGTACGCTCATGAATTTCTTTCTGTTCTTGGTGAGAGCCATTCTGAAGTATTTTTTTAGATTCATCGTCTAAATCAAATTTTGTTTTAATTCCTTCAGTAGACCACTCTTCAATTTGATTCATTATATTTTGTGAATCTTTGGTTGGTAAAAAGCCTAGATACGATTGTACTTCAGGAGGCCAATTGGCTATCATTTCTGAATATTCACGCAACTCTTGATCATTCTGGATAGCGGCATGTACATCAATTCCTTTTTTCGCTAATCCTTGAGCATATTCTAATTTTTCATTTATTTTTGAAAGTGCTTCATCTGCTTGTTGATAATCCCCAATACTAGCAATATCTTTCTTTTCATCTGAATCGCTATTCAAAACATCAATTTTTTTTTGAATATCTTCTAATAACTGTTTCCATAATTCGTATTCTTCAGGATTAACTTCAGGATCTATTTTTAATTGACTTAATTGATTTAAATAATTTTGAAGTTCTTCAACTGTATTTAATTGATTAGGATCAACTTGTAATAAATCATCAGGAATTAAATTTTTATCATTAGCGGTTTTTTTTAACTCTTTTAATCTATCTTGAGAATCGTGTATATTTTTATTAAGTTTGTCAAATTCATCTAATGTACCATCTCTAAAGAAATGAATATTAAATCCAAGAGCGTTGAGCATATCATAAAATGATTCAAGCATATCTTTAGATACACCTAAATGTTCTGCCAATTTATCTTCTTGAGCTTCTGTAAACTCAAGCATATAACCGCCATCTGCATTTTTAATGAATTTGCCGTACTCTTCAGGTAGCGCTACTAAATCATCTAAGAATGTTTGCATACCTATAGTAGCGTCTTCTGTAATATATTTTTTAACATTATTATAACCAGTTTGATATGCTTTTAATACTTCGTCAGCACTTGCGGTTGCTAATGAGTCATAAGAGAAGAGTTGAGCAATTGTTCTAAACTCTTCAGTACCTATCATACCTTTACCCATTAATTCATTCGCACGTTTTACGGTAGTATCTCTAAACATTTCATAACTGTCACCATAATCAGCAGCATTTTGTTGTGCAAGATATTTGGCGGTAGCAGAAGTAGCTCCATCATAAGCGGCAGCCAACATATCTAAATCTGTTATTTGCTCTTGTATTTTTTTTATTTCAGATTTTGAAGCGCCTTGTTCTTTTGCAAGTGCAAGATCTGATTCTAATCTTTTTCTTTGATTAGCAAACTGAAGTTTTGTAATGGATTCTTCTTCTTGGACTAATTGACGATATGAATCCATATTTAATTTAATACCAGTCGCTGTTTCTTCAAATAAAGAACCAATATCAAAATCATAAATATGCTGGAATGAATCAGTAATTTTACTAACATCACTTTCAACTAATTTTTTATTCTCGTCAAGTAATTTAGTGAAGGACAAACCGCCTTGTCCTAAGCCTTTTGATGCTATAGAAGTTAATTCGTTAATTGCATTTATTTTATTAGATACATCGGTATAAAAATCATCTAAAGATTTTTGACTATCCTCAGTAGTTGCGGTTGCAATTAGCCCCGCAAGTTGCATTGCTTCAATAAATCCTTCAATTTCCGCATCGGGGGTAGTTGCTGTAATTTCAAAGTTCTGTTGTGCAAAATTTTGTAACTCTTGAAATTGACCTGTAGTATCTGCTAGCGCCATTTTTACTTCTTCAACAGTTGGAAGAGTATTTGCAAACATCTCTCTAATACCGCTTCTATTACCTAAATTGCGCATAGAAGCAATTATTTTTTCTACAGGAATATTTGCTTGTTCAGCGGCTTTTTTAAGACGAGCCATAGCTGTAGTATAAGCACCATCTTTTCCAAGATAATGCATGATGCTAGCGACTTTTTCTGATGTTTCTCCTACTGCTGCAATAAGGTTTTTACCACTGTCAGGATCAGCATCAAGGGTAAATAATTTATTTGTATCTAATTTGCCCGATTCATCAGTTGCTTGCTCAACTAAATCATTAATATAATCATATACTGTATTAGCATCTAAGTATTCAAGTTCGGAACCAGTATTTAAAAGCGGAGTAAAAGCAATAGAGATATTTTTATTGACACCGAATTTATCATCCCAAGTGCCCAATACTGTACTAATAATACCGTCATCGTACATAGGCTTTACGTTACCTTGCCTATCTGTATTCCAACTTGCCCATGCTTGGCTATATCTTTGCCTTGTTGCATCATTCCATTTAAGGACAGGACGATTAGCTAAATCAACATTACCAAAACGTGAAGTGTGCTTAGTATTAATATCTTCATAAAGAGGGCTGATAATATCTGTTAATCCCCTTTTTGCAAGTTCACGTTGCATGTCAAGAATTTCGCCAGCTGCATCAAGTACTTCGTCTTGTGTCTCTTTCGAAATTTTTTTATTATCTGCTAACTTACCAAATACAGCTTCCGCTACTGATTTGACTTTAGGATCTTGCATTTTTTTATTGATATTATAAGCACTCTCGGCTGTTTGATCGACTTTATTAATAATATCATCAAAAGGACGTTTAAATTTATCATCACCCATTGATGTTGCAATATTATCAACTAAACCGCTTAGTTCTTCAAAACGTGCCTTGGCTTTATCTATTTGTGATAAGTCACCAGATTGAAGAGCTATATTATAATCATTAACAGACGCTTCTAATTCTGTTAACACCTCACCCGCAGAAAGATTTTCAGAACCGTATGTACCTTTATCAGCAAAAATAGATTGTTCAAGGAAGGAATTGTAATCATCTTTATATTTAGTGATTATCTCATCATTTTCTTGAATAGAAGCAGTTAAAGAATTCATTAATCCTTCAAATCCACTGCCATTCCAATTTTCGCCCATTTCTTCTTTTAATTCTAAAAGACGGTTATATAATTCATCCATTGACTCTTCGGCTTCTAAAGCGTTGCCTGTAAAGCGGATACCTATTTGACCTGAATAATCATATTTTTCCCAATTACCTATTAAATCTTTAGTTAAAGAATTTATATCTTCATCAGATAAAAACCCTCCAGAAGACATATTATACACTTGCCTATCCTTAGTGAGTTTTTCTTCTGCATTTTCATAGTCACCAGCATTATGCGCAAGATTAGAACGTGCTTCTTCGACTTTAATATTACGAAGCTTATCTAATTGCTCATCTAATTTTCCATTAACAAGATCAATCCCATCGGCAGAATGCCCATATTCATCAGTGATTTGCTTTTGTAAATCGTATAATTGTTTTTTAATATCAGCTTGTTCTGCTTCAGATAAATTAGCATTGTTCAATTGAGCATTTAACTCTTGATATTGTTGTGAATAGTTACCAAGTGTTTCTTTATTTTGATTCCAAGCGTCAGTTAATTCATGGGCTTTGTCAATGTGATTTTGTTGTTGTTGATCAATAAAATTAAATAAAGCCGTTAGACCACCAATAATAGCAGGAATAGCGATTAACCATACAGCAGGATTGGTTGCCAAACTTACTAAACTACTTGCACCCGCTGCATTTTCTACCTCACCTAAACTGTCCATTCCTTGAGAAGCCGCACCTGTTATTTTTGACTTCGACTGAGCGTCTTCAGCTACCTTATCTGCAAGAGTTGCTTCTGTATTTTTTATTGTTTGTTTTGTATTGTTTTCAGTGGCTGTAGCATCGGCTGTTTCAGTAGTCACACCTTTTATATTTGCATTAGCGTTAGCATTTTCTGCCATAGTTTCCGTTGTTTCAGCCGCAGCTTTTTCTTCAGAAACTTTTATACTTTCTTCTTTAATGCCATTAGCTTCTTCTAAAATATCATTAACTTCTTGTTGGGCTTCTTTTTGTTCTTTCGACGCTTGTATTTCAGGATTATCCTTAGCCTTCAGTCGTTTCTCTCTCTGATCTTGAATTTGCGCCCATCCCTTAAAGATTGGTTTATCCTCATTACCAGACTTATTAAGACCAAAGATTATATCCAATGCACCACCCAAACTCTTACTAGAAGCTTTAGCTTCGTCAAGTCTACTGATGAATTTGACTAGCAAACTATCAACAGATAATAATCCTTTAAGGATTGCGCCTCCATAAAATAATGCAAAAGCAGATTGAAGACCCCCTATTTCGTCAACAACATTTAAAATAGCTCTACCCAAATCAATGAACACATTGATCATATCACGATTTGCCGTATTCGACCAAAATTCTTGCCAAGCATTCTGGAGTTTTGCAAGATGTCCACTTATACTATCTAAGTATTTCTGATTTTCTTCCATCGCAGAGTCTGCGGCTTTAGTGGAAGAATCTTCATAGACGGATTGAAGAATTTTTGGATTTTGAAGGATTGAACTAGCAATGGATGCACGATTCTTTCCCGCAATTGATTCAAGTAATAAATTCTGACGATTATCGCCTGTTTTTAAATCTGCTTGACGAATCTCATCCCAGATTTGGGAGAGACCTAGCATTCATTCTGTTACTTTTATGACCTATAAAAAATAGGCGACCAGTCATTTCTGGCTGATTCTCACGTTTCTTATTATATTGGGGTTATAGCGTGAGTTCGGACTGTATATTCATATTTAAATAAAATATGTATAACTTCAATAGTATAATTGCCTATACTATCCCGCAGTCTCTACGGTTGATGTTTTAATTTGTTCAATTTTATTATTAATCAATTTTTTATATTCCTCTGATTCAAAAGTCCAATATGGGACTTCAAGATAATGATATCCTTTACTTATTGCATAATCTTTTTTTATCAAATCCTTTTGCTTTTGATATTGAAATTCTTCCTCTGGCGTTTTCCCAGAATTTTTTGATTGAGTAATATGCCATCCACTTAATTCATAATGCTGTATTCCGTGAACTTCAACTATTAATTTTAATTCTGGGATTTCATTATCATAGGGCATTTTAAATCCTGTTTTGGGATTTATTGCAATAATAGAACATCCATACTCACATTTTAGATTGTACCCAAGTGATAAAATATAATTCTGTACATTCTCTTCTATATAAGACACTTTTCTTTCTTTTGTACACATTGGGCAATTAATTGCACCAGATACAGTATAATCTCTAATAGTTCTTAAATAGTCCTCATGTTTCCCTTTTTCACATTTTAGCCAGATTTTTTCATGGCTGTTACATCTAAAGGTATATGGAGAGCGCTTATTTTTATTTGACCATATATTTATAATTTGAGGATATTTATGTCCTAATGAATCTAAATAATGAGTCTTTTTCTTCCCGTCTTCACAATAAGGGCATCTTCGCCCCCTCGTAAAATTCGCCGGAGAAATAGAATATATATGATAATCTATTGATTGACATTTAATTAATACCTTTGGCTTGTTACTTTGTGGTGCAATTGTAAATGGATCTACATGATTGTCTTTGCTCCAATATTTAGTTAAAAAATCTCCATCTGTATTATTTATGTGATATTGAGCAAAGCTTTCTTTTGGTAGAATTCTTTTATGATTACAATAAGGGCATGTGCTACGTCCTCGAATAAAAGTATCAGGAGTAGTAATGTGTTCTGGGTGTTCAGGGTTATCAGCACAACGTACATATATTTTTAAAGTACTTCCTTTTGTAAATTCGTATGGAGATTTATTATTAGTCGGTGACCAAATTTTATATAAATATTCTTTACCATATTTTTTTACAACATTATGTCCAAAACTATTATTAAATTTATCAAAAGGATCTCCTCCTTTTTTTGAACGAATATTAGCTAAAGAATAAGAAATATCTTCTTCATCTGGATTTATTGTAAACCAATATTTTTTTCCATCTGACATTCGAGAATTTGTAATATCTCCATTCTTTTCACTATTCCATATAGTAATTAAATCTTCTCTGTGATGTTCTATACACCACTTATCGAAACTTTTTTGATACATTGGATTACCTCTAAATATAATTAAAACATCTTACCTCGGTCTTATCTTCCCCTAAGACTTTAACCGATATAGTTATATAGAGACAATGTTATTTATCTCATAAGTTGATTTGTAGCGACCTAACTCGTCTTGTATATCAAATCCTTTGTAATTATTTGAAGCTACCTTTGTAGCATTCATAATCAGTTCACGCATTTTGGATTGAGATACTATCATGTCAGATGTATCTTCACCCATTTCTTCAAGTTCCTCAGCAGCTTCTTTTGTGCCCGTTAAACGAAGAGCGATTGTTCTGACGCCTTTACCAGTTTTACTAGCGTCTTGTGTGATTAAATTCATTTACGTTCAGTTATATTCGCAAGATATAACTATTAATATGTATATTTAATTAATACATATTATTTCTACGATTACTCGTAGGATCAGACTATATCTTCATCTCTTTAATAAAAGAGAGCACACCATTTCCATTTAAGGGATTCTCACCCACTCCATTTGCGATTGAGCCGTACTTCTATTGATTAGGATATGTATTCTCTAGTCCTAATCCCGACACGGGAATAGTCGTTGAACGTTCCATATATATTATACAAATTAATTATAACATGTCAATATGGCTTCGCTGCTGATTATCCTAATAGGATTTCCAGCAATTAGATGTGTTCTATATACGTGTCACCACGCATTCAGGCAATTTAATCTTACCTGCTGTTGTCAAAGCAATTGCTTCATCTAAATCATTACCAGCGGTTGTAAGTGTGGCCGCCCCATCTTGGAGTGCAGTCGCCAATTCATCAGTCGCTATTGCATAATTATTACCAATAAGATTTAATCTATCAACGATATCCATCTTATCGATACCTTTTTCTGCGTCTTCATATGCGGCACTCATAGCAACTAATGCAGTTGTTGCATCATTAATATTCTCAAATTCGGAGACATTAAATAATACATTAGCAGTTTGCGCTGATTGAGAAGCTTCTTGTAAAGTTTCACCTAAACGCATCCAGTCAGCAGTACTCGTTTGTAATTGAGCAGCGGTTGTGCCAATTTCATTTGCTGTCGCAAAGGTACCTTGCTGATATTCTCTTAAACTACTTAGACTTTCATCAGATACCTTTTGCATCTCTGTTAATGCATCATCGAGTTCATGAATTATGCCAATGCCTTGTTTAAAAACGCCAATTACTTCATAAAACGATACGAAGGACAGGAGATAAGCGCCTAAACTTCTAAATCTAGTTTGAAGCTCTGACATAAAAGTAGCACCAGTTCTACCAGCAGCCTGTTCAGCATCTGCAACTTGATGCCATCCATCTGTTAATTTAGTAAGATCGGCTTGGCTAATTCCTTGTTGTAATTGATTAAAATAAGCCTGTAAATCTGCTTGTGCTTTTGAACTAATACCTCTATTGCTCTTTAAGAACTGAGTTATTCCTGCACGTTGTTTCTCAATATCTCCTGCATCTGCAAAAGTAAATTCTTTTGACTTCTCGGTTGCTAATTGATAATTCTTATTTAGCTCTGCAAATAATTCGACAATATCTTTAATACGTTCTTTTAATTCATTAGGGGCTAACTGTGTCAGATCAAGTTTACCATCGGCCATTTGTTTTTGAATTTTTTGTAATTCAACAAAAGCATCTCTGGCTTTTTGAGCATTACCCTGAAATTTTTCAAATTCACTAGCATCGCCAAGCCCTGCGGTAAATTGCTTTCCAAAATTATCAAAATATTTTTTATCAAAAAACTTTTCGCCAAAAACGCCAGTCATTTTATTTTGAACTTTAGTTAGCTCATCAGAAATATCGGTGATAAGCCCACGATAGCTTTCTGCAATGGCATTTCTTACTTTTTGTTGTTGCTCAATTTGTCCAGCTGCTGCTTTACCACCATTCGTATTAAGATATTTATCAAGAAATTCACCTTGATTTAATCCAGTGGCTCGATTAAGATTAGTAATACTGTCTTCAAAAGTTTTAAATGTACGATCAATTTCGTTTTGAAGTTCTCCAAGTGCTTGAGATTTAAATGAGTCTTTTATTTCTCTAAAGAAGCTTGTATAAGCGCCTTTATAACTTGTAAAATAAGTATTAATACGACCTTGAATACCTTGTTGAGAATCAAATCTATCTTGGAAATCACCAACATCCTCTTTCATTGCATCAACTAATAATCTAAACCCTTTAACATTACCTTCATCCATAAACTGAAGAGGATTATTATTAATATCTGCAATCAATTCTTTAATTACTTGTAGTAATTGCTCTGACGCTTGTAACTGTCCTTGGTATTCTTGATCAGGATTAATTAACTTTTTACTCTTTTTTTGAATACCTTCAATCTGATCCGCGACTCCAGAAAGCGACTTTTTCAAACCTTCAGCAGTCTTATTAGCATTTGCTTCTAATTCAGATTGAGCAGTCTTATAACCTTTATCTTCAACTTTTAGCGTGCTCATTTGAGAGTCAAGAGTCTGACGCAATTCAAGCAATTCTCTTAAAGCATTAGTATCACCGAAATCAAAGGTGCCATTTTTCATTGACTCTGCAACAGACTGTAATTTCTGCAAAGATTCTGTAACACCGTCTACAGCGGACATATAAGACCGGGCTTGCTTATCATCTACTTTTGTACTAGTAATAAAGTCAAGATGCCCTTTTGTAGGATTTTGCGTATTGGTTTTATAAGCTGTATCCATTTTTTCAAAGGCTGCTTGCTGTTTTTCTGCTTCGGTAATTAATGAAGCGGTAAATGCGGCAATTTCCATCTGCCTCTGTTTTAAACCTTTAGTTTGTGCCTCGGTAGATTTTTTATAATCCGCTGGTAAATCGTTTTGAGCATATATATTAGAATTCGGGGTATAATTATCACCCATATTTTTTAACCTAGCATCCCAAAAAATGCGTTCTGTTTCTGTTAAATGGGCTACCGCCATGTCAAATTCTTGAATTGATTTTGCATTAAGAACAGCAGTAAAATCTCTTCCATAACTACCATATGCTTTTGCTAATTCTTTATCATCTGCTTTAGTTTGGGCTTTTTGTGCCGCTTTCTCAGCTTTTTCTTTTGCTTTTTGTGCCGCTTTAGCTTCTTGTTCTTCACGGACTTTCGCTTCTTCTTCGGCTGCCTGTTTTTGAAGAGTAAGCATCATTTGAGTTTGTAATTCTGCTTCTTTATATCTTGCTAAATCTTTTTGTTGTTGAGCAGTTAATGCTTCATTTTCTTTTTGAAGATTTGCTATTTTTTCATTTGTTGCTTGTTCTTGCTTTTTTTGTAATTCATCAATAGCTTGTTTTTGCTCGTCAATTGTTTTCTTTTGTTGTTCAGATACCTGCTTTAAAGCATCAATTTCCTGTTGAAGAGGCTTAGGATCGAAAGCTTTACCCGCATTAGCACCTGCGCCACCTTCATTGTTAAGAGCGCCCGTAGTATTTTGAGCACTTTGTGCTAATTTTTGATTAGCTTCAGTTACCTCTTTTTTAGCAGCTGCTAATTCTTTCATTTTAGTAGCTGCATCAGCAGCTTTGTTGCCTTCAGTTTGAACACCATTGCCAGTTTGATTACCGCCTAAATCAGGAGTACTGACTTCAGAAGTTAAATCTTGTTGTAATTTGTCACGTTCAGAATATAAATTTTGCAAAAAAACTTCTGCTTGCTGTTTTTGCCTAGCTAATCTCTCTTGTAAATACTTCAAATTTTCGGCAACGTGCTTTTCGGCTTCGTCAAATCCTTCACTACCAACCCCATGTTTGTTTTGTAATTCCCAGAAGCCTATTTCTTCTTCTTTCTTGTCTTTCGGAATTCCATTAGTTCTTAATTTACTAAAAGCTTTTTCATATGCCACTCTTGAATTTTCATACTTAGCTATTATCTCTTTTGCTTTATCTGAAGTATCATTAGGATCTAATTTTTCAAAAGCTTCAAAATCCTGTTTGAGCTGTTCTGCATAAACTTTAAGTTGATCATATGCCTTATTTTTACTTCTTCCAACTTTAAAATTTTTATCAGAGGTATCATGACGAGCAATTTCTTCCTCTGCTTTTATTCTACCATCTTCAATTGTTTTAATTTGATCAACAATTTGTTTGTATCGATCCTTTTTTTGTATTATTCCTTCTAATTCTTTTTTGGCGTCTTCTACTTCATCTGATTCCTTAGCAATTGTAGCTTTAGGTTTAACTCTAGGCTTCAACAATGGTGTTGATGGCTTAGAGGCGGGAGTTTGAGATTGATCAGGTTTTATCGTCTGTACGGCTGTATCCTTAGCAACTTGACCAGCTTCTGAAACTTTGTCCCCTATCTCACCAATTTTAGCCAAAGTTTCTGCCATTTTACCAAATGCTTCAGCTTCTTTACTAATAGCGTCGGCTACTTGGTTAGCAGATGTAGTCAAATTTTGATTCGCTTTATTTAAACTATTTAATTGTCTTGTAGTATTTTTTAAATTTTCTGTGGTTGTTTCTACCTGATAAACAACTTTAACTTGTTGCGCACCACCCGAAACACCATTATTACCATTACCACCTTTTGTACCCGGTGTACTATAATTAGGAAGATTACCAGTTTTAATTGAAACCCTACCTGGTTTTTTAGGCGGCTCAGGTTCTTTATTTGGATCTTTATTTCCAAATAAGATACTTTTACCTCTTTTTGCGGTTTTTCCGCTTTTTGCCCCATCTTCTAATGTATCACGTAATGTTCGGTCTTTTTCTTCTTTTTTTTTCTTTAATTCTTCGGTTTTCTTTTTTTCTGCTTCCAATAATTGTTTGGCTTCTTCTATATCTTCTTGTTCTGTTTTAATTTCTTCTTTAATTTGTATTATTTTGCCAGTTTTTTTACTTTTTTTTACAGCTTTTTTTTCTTCTTTTACATCATATCCTTGTTCAATTAATTGATCTATTGCACTCTGTTCTTTATTAACACGTAATATCTGTGCCTGTTTATTAACGAGAGCCTGTTCAACCGTATCTAATTGTTGGGTATCATATTCTAATCGTTGTCTCAAAAATTCTTCTTTGGATTGCCCTTGAGCCTCTGCCATATCGTTCCATGTATCTTGAGAACCAGAAGCAGGATTAATTTTTTGAGACATATTAAAAGTACCATTTAGTATAGATTGAATTTCTTTTAATAATGCGTCTCTTTCTTGTCTTTTTTGTTTTAATTCGTCTGTATATTGTCTTAAATAATTTATTAAAGCATCTTGAGAATGTTTAACATATATCACTTCTTTTTCAGTTTCAACTTCTGCTTGTTTCGCACTTTCTGCAGCTGGCTGCAAATCAGAAGCAGATTCAGAAGCGGGAATTATAGCATCAGCTTTTTCTTTACTATGTTTAGCTTGTTCTACAGCTTTTTTACCTTCTTCAGCTGCTTTTTTAGCATCGTCTGCATTTTTTTTAGCTTCTTCCACATTCTTTTTCGTTTCGGTAGCAGCTTCTTTAGATTCCTCTACAGAAGGGTTAATTAATTTGTCTCTTTGAGCAGTATAACGCTGAAGACGTGCTTCTCGTTTAGGAATCATTTGTTCAAGATCATTTAATGTTTGTCTGTCAGTATCTGTCACGTACGGATTGTCGTTTTCTATTAATTCTTTTAACTCCGCTTTTCGTTCCTTTAACCAAGTAATACGTTCCTGCAAATCTTTTATATATTTATCCAAACGTTTAATTTTAGCTTCGGTAGAATTATCAATATCATCTTCTGAAAGATTTAAAATTATATCTCCGTCTTCATCGTCTACACTTGATGTTTTCAACGCTTCAGCCGTTTCTTGTCTGATTTTTTTAATTTTCTCTGCTTGAATAGCAACTTGCTCAATATTTTTGCCTTGAGCAACAATACGTTTTTCATCAACATTATCAAAAATAATGTTTCCTACAATTGAATCATCATAAGACGTACCCCTAAAATCAATTCCATCAAAACCTAACATTTTCATGAAACGAGTTTTTATATCATCGTTTCCAAATTGCTCTCTAAAAGCATTTAAACGCACAGGCGATTCAATTCCAGAACTTCCCAAACCTGATTCACCAACTAATGTTAACATATTATCAATAAAAGCATTAAATTGATCAAAAGTTAATTGATATTCAGGGAAAATTTTTTGAAACTCTGTATATAATTGATCATTATCTGTTGTATCAAGCACAGAATCAAATTCTGTAACGCCAGCAGCCATACCTATACAAAATTGTTCTAAATTGTGTATAAAATTATGAAAATCTGTAGCCACTTCTTCTGTCTCAGGACGAAACAATTTTAAACCAGAGGTATCAATCGCATAAAAATTCTTACTGGTCACATCATCAGAAGCAATATCACTTCTTTTTCTCGTAAGGTAAAGTCCAGTACCAGCACCCCACATGCGACCTTGTGTCTCCAATCCTGTTCTTTGAAACATTTCTTGCCCAAAAGGATGCGTTATTTTGCCGTTAGAAGGGAACATACCAATATGGTACATAATGTTATTTTTATCTTCTTCTGTGACTTTACTTTGTTCAGCTAAAGCACTATTAGCCTCTCTAACGGATTTCGCCAATTCTTCTTGTGCGTGCGCAGCTTCTATAACATCTTGACTAAAAGTGACCTTATTTGCTTCTTCTGTTCGTCTTCTCTTTTCTTCATTTGCCTGACGAACCAAGTCAGGATTTTCTAAAACCGCTTTTCGTTCTTTCGCCGTTGTAATAATTTGATTTGCGTTAGCTTCGTATGTAGAATATTTTTTTAAGAAATCGTTTTCAATCTGTGATAACTCTTTTCCTTGTTCTTTTTCCTGCTCTAGTAACACTTTTAACTCAGACATTTTATTTAAACGATCTTGTGTTTCTGTAATTTTAGCATCATATAAAGCAGGCGTACCTTTAGCGCCTAAATTGGCACTTTCTACATCTTCTTTAGTAAAGCCTCTCATGATTTCTTGTCGAGCTTCTTCTTCGGCTTTACGAGATTCTATTTCAGCTTGAGATAGTCCTTCATGCAATGTTGAAACTTTTTCATTATATTGACTAGCCCATTCACCCATTTTGTCAATTAGTACTTCCCACACATTAACATCTGGGGTAGCCTCATTAAAGAATAAATCTCCTATATCTTCATACCAATCATTATTTACTCTATCTTGAAGAATAGAAAAACCAGACAATAATTTATCTGCTTCCTCAGAAGAATACATGGCTTGAATTTGTTGGACAAAAGCTACTGCTTGTTTTAATTTTGCGTAAACATCTATAGGATCATTTACTTTCTTCCCATTAACAATTCCATGAATTCTATCTAATTTTTCATCTAAAGTTTTTCCTTCTACATTTGCTATTGCTTCTTTTTCTATATTTTCGACTAATGTGTCCCAATCTAAATTTTCAATAGCTGAATCTTCAAATCCTGCGAGATTTCGTGCTATATACGTAGGACTCTTCAAATATCCTTTAATTTCTTTAGGTATATTTAATGTCTTTTGAATATCTGAAAAAGTATCTCCTTTAGATTTTTTAGACGATTTTTGTTCGTTGCCTTGAGTTGCGTTTATCTCTGCATTTTGCTCTCTTAAAGCATCGGTAGCACCCTTGGTAGCATCTCGTAATTCTTCCTCTACTTTAACAACTTTTTTTATTGGTGCTACATCAGGCGTAGAAGCCTTTATTTCAGGCTGAGATTCAGGTGTTTGGGTTTTAGGTTTAGACGCCTTTTTCGGGGCAGAATCTTTTGCCTCATTAAGATATGACAAAGTCCAATCCCAATTTGTTTCAACTTTTTCACCCTCTAAGGCTTTTTTAACATTTTGTTGCCTTTGTTTCATCTTATCAACTGCTGTTTGCATTTTATTAGCCGCTGTCTCAGCTTTTTCCATACTTCCAGCATATTCTTCTGCGTTTTGTGAAGCGTCCTTTAAAATACCAGTACCATTACGAATAGATTCAGTAATACCTTGGACATTAGCATCTATTCGATCTAAAGTGTCTCCAATTCTATTAAGCGCTTCTTCAGATGCGCCAAAACCGCCACCTTTACCAGAACCACCCAATCCTTCAATTCCATTGGGATATTTTTCATATAATGCCTGTAATCTTTTAGTTACAGGAGTACCAGTTGCTTTAGTAGAGGATGCTAATTTGCCTA